>SXGT01014716.1_pt1 | contig 131626 bp, 99 predicted proteins | sample 3176221 | NCBI WGS metagenome assembly SXGT01 (sample SAMN11356862, study PRJNA531348) | freshwater metagenome | isolation source: freshwater sample F1-120 | place: China: Fuxian Lake, Yuxi | collected 2017-12-25 | reverse complement strand
TCGCCGAGCTTTTCATCAAAGTTCGCGTGCTCGTCGAGGATCGAAATCTTCTTGATCTCAGCGGTGTAAACAGTGGTGATCGGCATGGCTTCAGGTCGCGAGGATGACATTCACACGGAGGGAGGATGAGTGTAGCCGAGGCTTGCTCCACGGAGGGTCGTCGAGAGGCAGGTGACTCGGCACAGGCGAGATTCCAGCGTCCTTTGTTCGCATTCGTCCGACCCACTGAGCCAGCCCTCCGACCGTCGCGATTCACTCGCGCGGTCGGAGTCCAAAGCGAGTGCAACGATTTCGCCCGCTGCGGGCGAAAATCTTGCACGAGCGCTCAAGGGACGCCGAGCCTCGTAAGCCCATCTGCGAGATCAGCGATGAGATCGTCGACATGCTCAAGCCCGATATGAAGGCGAATGAGCGGCCCTGATGCGCGCCAGTTTGACGCGGTTCGCCCCTTCCCTTCTTCCGCGAGAATGATGAGGCTCTCGAATCCACCCCAGCTGTAACCCATGCGGAGATAGCGCATGCCGTCGAGCATGCACGCAATCTTCTCGCGAGCGACCGGATGAAGTTCGACCGAAAACAAGCCGGTCGCACCTGTGAAATCGCGCTCCCACAATGCGTGGCCCTCATCCGACGCCAGTGCTGGGTAGAAGACGCGCTTGACTTCCGGACGAGCCTCAAGCCAGTTCGCGACTCGCAGCGCACTCGCTTCGTGATGCTTCAACCGCACGCTCAAGGAGCGCATGCCTCGCAGACACAACACGCAGTCTTCGGGATGCGCGAGAGAACCAAGATCGTCCGCGTAGGTCTTCACGACGCGAGTCAACTCCGCACTGCGCGCGATGACGGCACCAAGCAACAGGTCGCTCGAACCACCTTCATACTTTGTCAGCGCGCGAACGACAAGGTCTGCACCCAACTCGATCGGTCGACAGAACAGCGCGGGAGCCCATGTGCAATCCACAACGCTCAACACGCCGCGAGCGCGCGCAACCGCGCTGATCGCTCGCACATCTTGGATTTCGAAGGTCAGGGAGCCAGGCGACTCCATGTAGACCAACTTTGTGTTCGGTCGTATGAGCGCCGCGATCTCTGAGCCGATGTTCGGGTCGTAGTACGAAGTCTCCACGCCCATGCGTTGAAGAACGACATCGCACAATCGCCGCGTTGGCCCGTACGCCGTATCCACCATCAAGACATGGTCGCCATGCGTGAGGTGCGCAGCGATCGAAACATGCACAGCGGCAAGACCGGTTTGAACGACAACTGCGCCAGCGCCATGATCAAGCGTTGAGAGGAGTCTCTCGAGTTCGCGCGAGTTCGGCGTGCCCAACAGACCATAGATGAAGTCCGCAGTCTGTGGATCGCCACGCGTTGCCGCATCAAGCGATGCAAGCGTGCGATGCACCACCGTTGACCCCCGATACGCCGGCGCATTCACAAAACCAAACTGGCGAGCGCTATCCCTCCCACAATGCACGAGGTCTGTTTCGGGTTGGGCGTTCGGAGTGCGAAGATCTTCGGTCATCACGCGCGGAACTGTAACGGTTGCGATCAGGCAACCTCACTTCTGTCGGCTCGACTGCATGAAACAAGAACCCCCGCGGTTGAGGAACCGCGGGGGTTGCTTTGTGCTTCGCAATGCCGAGATATCAACTCAAACAGGCCCGAACCGCGCGAGCAGAGTTCCGAGATCGACAGCGTCCACGATGTTGTCGCCGTTCAGATCGCCGTAGAGCGGGTTCGCCGCGCCCCACCAACCGAGCAGAATCGAAACATCCTGACTGTCAATCACGCCATTGAGATTCAGGTCGCCCGCGGTTGTTTCGCAAATGTCAAGGGTGCCGTCCGCATCCCAATCTGACGCGCCGCTCGCGAGCTCGGCGTCGTCATCAATGCCGTTGTCGTTGCAGTCATTGATGATTGGATCTGGCGGTGGCATCGGCGGCGGCGTGACCGTCGCGTCAATCATCGCAGTCGTTGCAGCAGTCGACTTCGTTGCACTCTCAACCCATGTGCCGGCGGTGTTCTTTTCAATCACCTTCGTTTCGACAACGGCGCTCGTCGTTGTGTTGACCACCGCGACAATCTTCTTGTTTGTGTTCGCTGCGACTTGCACTGCAGCGACCTGTGCGAGTGCCGACTGCGCGATGCCCAAAGCCACCACAGACGCGAACAGGCAAACGCCTCTACTCGGTCTTCCACTGTCTCTCATGATCCACCTCACTGTTGAATTGTTTCAGTCACCCGGGAACCACAACACGATACCTAAGCACAGACGACGCCTGTGCAAGCGAGGGGAGATTCCCGTGGAAACAGTGCCTACACAGAAAACCTCGTGTTTCCATCACACCGCAAATGCACGCTCCTTTCCTCGTGACACTTGGCACGATCGAAATGAGAACCGCGCCCGGAGTGCCGGGCGCGGTGGAAGTGCCTTCGCGTTCTTGGTTTGTGCGCGGATCAGTTCGAATCAACGTGGCCCGAAGCGGGCGAGCAGTGTTCCGAGGTCGATCGCATCAACGACGCCATCATCGTTGAGATCGCCAAACAGCGGGTTCGCGATCCCCCACCAACCGAGGAGGATGGACACATCCTGACTGTCGACGGCGTTGTTGAGATTGAAATCTCCGTACGAGGTCTCGCAGATGTCGAGTTCGCCATCTGCGTCCCAGTCTGCGCCGCCAGCGGCGAGCTCTGCACCATCGTCGATCCCGTTGTTGTTGCAGTCGTTGATGATGCCCGCCGCGGTCTCAGCTGCTGACTCCTCATCGACAAGCGCCTCCTGCGCGTCCGTGGAGGCGATCGTGCTTTCTTGCCAAGCGCCTGCGGCGTTCTTCACGCTCACCTTTGTCTCCACAACAAGGCTTGAACTCGTATCAACGACAGCGACGACCTTCTTTGTTGAGGTTGTCGCGACCTGAACCGCAGTCACCTGCGCAAGCGCGGTTGGCCCGAGGAAGCTGATTGCGAGTCCGAAGCATCCGCCCAAAATACCAGTGGTCTTTACAGTCTTCATGGGAATCCTCAGTTCTTGTTTGTGTGCCTCAATCGATCCAGACTGGATCGATCGCTTTTCGTGACGCGTACGACTGCTTGCGCACTCCGGAGGTCGATCTCTCACCATCGATCCTCAAAGCGCAAAATTTCCCGCCTCATCAAGGCTCGGGAGAGAGCGCGTACCGCCGTATCGCATGTTGAACAACGCATGCCGTGCCTCACGACTTCTTTGAATGATCGAGCCACCCCGGTTCGATCGAGCTACAACATAGTCACGAAGGCACGCGAAAACAGACCAATGCGGTCGTTCGGCGCAGAACCTAGGAATGCACCCCACTGTGCCGAAATGTGCGACTCGCGCACTCGGCGTTCACAACTCCTGCTGCGCGCACGCTCTCCACGCGCATGCCGCTCGTTCCCCGCGCGCAAAATTGTTAATCGGTGATGGGCGTGAGTGAGATGTTTCGAAACTCGATGTGCGCACCTTCGCTCTGCAGCGCAATGCGACCCGCAACGACCTCACAGTGTGTCGCCACATTCTGCAAGACATTGTTGACCCACAATTCCAGCGTGCCTTTGTTGAACACGATGCGATAGTGATTCCACTCACCGAGCGGCTTCTCGTTGCAGTCTTTCGCTTTGGTTGTGTGGCGGCCCTCTGTGCGCGACTTCGTCACTTCGGCAGGAAACTCGCCGATGTTCCAAATGTCCCCGGCATTGCGTGAGTGCAGTTGTGCTTCCATGCTTCTCGGCCACACCGTGTCCTCGCCAGTCACGCGCAAGAGCACTCCAGAGTTTCCCTCGCCTTTTGAGGGATCGAATCGCCAATCCAGTTCGATGACGAAGTTGGTGTAGAGCGTTTCGGTCTCGATGTAGCCAATCGGCCGACCGCTGCAGACGAGTACCCCATCCTTCACACTCCACACGGACATCTGATCCTTCGATTCCTTCGCGAGGTCTGGAACAAATGCCTTCCATCCCTTCATGCTCTTGCCATCAAACAATTGCACTGTCGCGCCGACGACGAACGGCTTTCCATCCGCCATAAAATTGGAGTTCTTGGCGAGAGCGCGACCTTGCCCTGGGGGCGGCACATTCGCGGGTTTTTCCTGTTGTGTCGCTCCGGCGAGAGCGCAAACCGAGGCGAGCGTGCAAAGCGCGAGCGTGGAGTGCTTCATAAGTTTGATCATGCTACGCCCTTCTCCGCGGGTTGGGCTAGAGCACGACCGCCTGCCCATCCCCTCGCATATCACTGCCGGCGACGAAGCCGTGCGGCACTCGCAGGATGCACTGCCCGCGTCCAAAGGTCACGGACTTTTCCGCCGCGACTTTGATGACATGACCGCGAGCGCGCAGCTGCTCGATCACGGCGTCTGGAAATCCCGGCTCCATCGCAAGCGCAAGCCCTTCGCTCACCTGCCAACGCGGCGCGTCGAGTGCGGCCTGCGGATTCTGGCGGTGATCGAGCAAACGACTGCCCACCTGCAGTTGACCCTGCGGCTGCATGTAACCACCCATCACGCCAAACGCGATGAGTGGTTGCGCAGCCCCGTCAGCCGCGCGTGTGATGAGCATTCCAGGAATGATCGTGTGATACGGTCGTTTCGCCGCTGCGTACTCATTCACATGCCCGCGTTCAAGCGTGAAGCATGCGCCGCGATTCTGCATCGCAATGCCTGTATTCGGAATCACGATTCCAGATCCGAATCCCTCATAGTTCGATTGAATCAACGACACCATGTTGCCATGCCGATCCGCAGCGCAGAGCAAGATCGTGCCGCCCGTCTTCGGCGGGCCGTGTTGAAAGTCCTTCGCGCGCGTCGGGTCAATCTCAGTGGCAAGTTCCGCAAGAAACTCCGGTCGAAGGAGTTCCGCGCTGCCTATGCGCATGCTTGCGGGATCGCCGACTTCTCGATGCACCGTTCGAAACGCGAGTTTCATCGCTTCCGCTGCAAGGTGAATGGAGTCAGCGCAATCAGGCGAAAGTTCATCAAAGCGCGGATTCAGTTCAGAATGTTCGAGGATGCCGCGCGCGATGAGCGCCGCGATGCCTTGACCGTTGGGCGGAATCTGCAACATGCGAGCAGATGCGAATGGCGATTCAAGTGGGGTAACCCAGTCGGCGCTGTGCGACGCGAGATCCTGCGCGGTCATCGCAGCGCCATCCACGCGCGCCGCATTGACGATGCGTTCCGCGAGAACGCCGCGATAGAACGCTTCGCCCTCGGTCGTGGCGATCAGTTCGAGTGTCTTCGCGTGGTCGGGCAGCGTGATGCGTTCACCAGCGCGAGGCGCGCGACCGAGTGGCGCGAACACGCGCTTCCACTCGTCGTACTTCGCAAAGGCGGTGAACGAGCGCGCCCAAAGATCCGCTGTTCGAGGTGCGACGAGATAACCATCACGCGCATACGCGATCGCCGGCGCGAGTAGTTCAGCAAATGGCAACACGCCGTGCTTCTTCCAAAGTGCAACCCAACCACTGACCGCACCAGGAACGGTCACGGGTCCCCAACCGCGCTTCGGCATGCCCTGCTGCCCATCAAACGCGCTTCGAGGTTGATTCGCGGGCGATCGACCGGACGCGTTCAATCCGACAACTTCACCGCCGAAAATTCCTAGAGCGAATGCGTCGCCGCCGATCCCATTCGTCGTCGGCTCGAGCACCGTCATCGCCGCGGCTGTCGCAACCGCGGCGTCGGCAGCTGTTCCGCCACGCCGAAGCATCTCAAGACCGACTTGCGCGGCGAGTGGCTGGCTTGTCGCGACCGCCATCGACCCGCCAACAGCAGGTCTGCGAGCGTCATAAGGGAGCGACCAGTCAAGTTCGGCGGCGGGCATCTCGTTGGTTTCCATTGCTTGGCTCATGCGCACCGTATCCGAGACCTACTCTTTCCCTTCCATTCGCACTCGCAGCGTGTGGTACAAAAGTCAATTCTGAGGCGCCCGTTGCCTCGAGAGCGACGCGTCCGTGCAGTACGACCCACAACGCCAAGGATTTCTCAGATGGCCGGAGTAAAGCAGCCTTCCGACAAGAGTTACTTCCTCCTACCCGATCTCGGAGAGGGGCTGGCGGAATCTGAGCTCGTCAAGTGGATGGTGTCCGCGGGCGACACAGTGAAGGAACAGCAAACGATCGCAGAGATGCAAACGGACAAAGCGCTCGTTGAAGTTCCATCTCCGTGGGGAGGCACGATCAGCGAACTCTGCGCGCAAGAAGGCGAGATCGTCAAAGTTGGCGCAGTGCTCTTGCGCTATGGCGCGGCGAAGCCTGCTGCGGTCGCGAAGCCCGCGGCCGCTGCAGCAGCAAGTTGCATGTCAAGCCAAGTTGCGGCTGGCGTGCAAGAAGCAGATCAAGGCACGGTCGTCGGAACGATGACTGGCACGCTTACGGTCAGCGATCGATTCGCGCGCAAGGCTCCCGAGGCTGTGGTCGTCGCGCGCGAAGGTAAGGCTCTCGCGACTCCCGCTGTGCGTGGACTCGCTCGCAAGTTCGGCGTCGACATTCAGAGTGTTCCAGGCTCAGGGCGCGGTGGTCGTGTGACCGCGAGTGATGTTGGCTCGTTTGCCGAAGGCGGCTCCGCGGCCCCAAATGCGACGACAGCTGAGCCGTCATTCGCACCTCGCATCCAGAGCATCGAGCCAGGCAGCGTGTTCATCGACCAAAGTGATGTTGCCAAGCGCGTCCCATTCCGTGGCGTGCGTCGAAAGATCGCGGAAGCACTCGCGCGAAGTGCGCAGACTGCAGTGCACTTCACAGTCGTGGATGAAGCGGATGTCACTGCGCTTGAAGTCAAGCGACGCGAGTACTCGCGCGTTGTTGGCGAAAAACTGTCCATGCTTCCGTTCTTGATGACGGCGGTGTGCCGTGTACTTAAGAAGTACCCTGCGCTCAACGCGATCGTCGACGATGCGAAAAACGAGGTCATTCTCAAGAGTGGTGTTCACCTCGGCTGCGCCGTCGATACAGACGCTGGGTTGATGGTCCCGGTCATTCGCAATGCCGACAAGCTCGCGCCAGTCCAACTTGGCGCTGCGGTGAAGCAACTCGCAGGCAAGTGCAAAGACCGCACGATTTCGCGCGAGGAATCGCTCGGCGGGACTTTCACGATCTCGAATGTTGGAAGTTACGGCGGCATGTTCGCCACGCCGATCATCAACTACCCAGAGGTCGCGATCCTCGCCGCTGGTCGCGCGAAGGAAAGAGTGCTCACGAAGGATGGCAAGTTCTACGCTGGACTCGTGCTGCCACTCTCGCTCTCGTGCGACCATCGAGTTGTCGATGGCGCAGAGGGCGCGCGGTTCCTCAATGCAGTCGTGAAGCTACTTGAAGATCCAGACGCGTTGCTTGGCTGACGACTGACACGATCAGCCAGTCCATGCGTTCAAAAGAATCGAGAGATCTGCGGCGTTTACCACTCCGTCATTGTTGAGATCGCCGACGCCGCTCGCGCTCCAGTTGTTAAGCAGGATTGCAAGATCCGCGGCGTTTACGCTCGCATCATGGTTCAAGTCCGCGATCGAGCCACACACTTGGTACGCCCGCGTTGCACAACCAGGATCCCAGTGATCCTCGCAGCAGAATGGATCTTCCCAGCAAATGATGGTGCAGCAAGCACTGTCGCGGCAGCCCGGTGTTTGATGCGCGAAGTAGCACGATCCGCTCGCGGCGGTTCCGCAACCACCACACGAGATCATCGCCTGATCAACACAACCCGCGTCCCAGTTCGTCGAGCAGCAGGTCGGATCAACCGCGCAAACACTCGCGCAACAGACCGGGTCATCACACGCAGCTGTTGCATGCATCACAAAGCATGATCCCACGCCACCGCCACATCCACCACAGAGTGCCGGCGCTGCCTGCGCACAAGTTGCGTCCCACCGAGTGTCACAGCAGAAGATGTCCGTCTCACAGACCGCGACGCAACATGCTTCATCGTTGCATCCCGCATTGAGATGCGCCGAGAAGCACGATCCAGCATTTGGATCTCCGCAGTTGCCGCACTCAATCAGGGCGATTCCAGCACAAACCGCGTCCCACTCCACGAGTCCGCAGAACGAGTCCACGGCCGTCACATTGGCACAGCACCCCGGGTCAGCACAGCCTGTCGAACTGTGCACAACGAAGCACGACATTGTTCCATCACCACAATCGGCGCAGATCGTGTTCGCGTGATCGACGCAGACTGAGTCCCACTGTGTCGCGCCACAGTAAGGATCGAACGCGGAGACCATTGCACAACAGGCTGCGTTGCTACAACCATGGGTCGCGTGCGCGCTGAAACAGCTTCCCGCCGCGCTAGCACATTCCGCGGTTGGCGTGAATCCGTAGAGCAAGAGCCCATTGAATACATCTCCATTCATCGCGCCGAGGCAAGAGAGACGGACCAGATAGGTCCGCCCCGCAAGAACCGGAAGCGAGAGCGCAGAAGAGAATGGCGACTCGCAAGTAGAGCCAGCATCCTCACTGACGCACGCAATCCTGTCGCCAGTGCAATTGTCCTCATACACACTGATCGTCGTTTGGGTTGTCGCTGCACCCGCACACAATTGAAGGAACGCAGTCCCGTTGGCTGGAGCTGTGAACTTCGCCCACACATCGTTGAGGTCTGAGCCCGCACAGGTCGCGAAACCGCCCCCAAGCTCCGTCGTTGCGTGATCATTCGACACACTGAGCGAGGAACCCTCCACGAGCAGCGTGGCGTCTTGGCAATCGTCGTTATCCGGAATGATCGAACATCGATAAATCGAGACAAGCGCGCGGGTCGTCGAGATAGTCAGAGTGTTGTTCGCACCCGCGGGGCCCGCTACGCCAGTTGGAACTCCATCAAAGCTCGTGAGTGGATCGCTGAAATATGTGATTCTCGTGCCAGGCGCGTACGCCATGATCGTCCGCCACTGCGTGTTACTCGAACCAGTAAACCTCCACCCGCGTGAAAACCCGAACCACCCGCAAGGGCCCGTACCCGTATCGCCGCTCGCATGACAGCAACCCATGTTGTGGCCTAACTCATGCGGAAAAGTGAGATTGCTTACCGCCTCGGACCAATCCATGATCGTGAACCCACTTGTTGCCGGGTCAACGATCGAGGGATCGAGTATGAACGAAGTTCCTGCAACTCCGTTTCCTCCTGGATAAATCGTCGGATCCGGGACTCGCCACAATGTCACGAGATCCGCCCCGAGCAAATCGCGGGCCGCATGCGCCTCGTCGAGCCATCCATCGCTCACCGCCTGCAGGCGATTTCGATCCGTCGTCATTTTGTCACCATCAACGACTGGATATCCGCTGAGATAGACGCCAACGATTCGAATGCGCATCGGAATGCCCGTGTTCGAGTAGGCGACATTCGAGATTGTCTCTGCAAGCACGACTTCATCGATTGCCGCGTCCATTCCACCCATTTCAAGCGCCGCCTGCACTGTCACATAGACCAGCAGATCAACAACCGAGCCATCATCACAGTTTGCTCCGAAGTTCTGCGAGCCCGCCCCCGCAGCCTGTGCACCATCGCCGTCGCCGTCCGCTCCGTGCTCCTCAGCGCCGCACGCGCCCACGTCCCTTCTCGACCGGAGTTCGCGGATCATCGTTCCGTCATCGATAGTCCGGACACTCACCCAGTCACCAGTTCCGTCGCGCAAGCAGGCAGTCACGCGAGAGCCTCGCACGAGCACATCACTCCACCGCAGCGGATTCTTGGGATGCTCGAATCGCAGGTAAGTTGCGCCATGACTCGCGGCGAGCGTTCGCTCTAGCAGTTGCCCTGCGCCCATCTCTTCCGCAAGATCTCTCGGCATCGCATCACCGACTTCCAGCGCAAGCAGTGCGTTGGCGTCAATGGCAACTCGACGCAATTCGATTGCGTTGGGACTTCCCTGCGCGACCACCATTTGCGTCAACACGAGACAAAGAGCGTGCACCAATCCGAGAATGCTGAGTCGAGTCATAGGGAACCCCATCATGGAAGCCGAGTGCGTGGGACGATCACGCAACCGTAGCTTGCCACCGAATTTTCTCGGCGGAAGTAGCGGTGATAAGAAACTTGCCCCTAGACCCTAAGATTGGAGTCAATGGTCGTTTCACGCATCGTTCGGCTTCGCACGGGCTCGTTTCGCCTCGACGGCGGCGGTATGTTTGGCCTCGTTCCTAAGACTATGTGGTCAAAGTGGTTAGAAGCGGACGCTTCCAATCGTATCTTGCTCTCTACACGATCTCTCCTCATCCATTCAACGAATGGCCTCGTGCTCGTTGAAGCTGGGTATGGCGACAAATGGAGCGTGAAAGAGCGGGCGATGTACGAGTTCGAATCACGAACAGTGGTTTGTGCGTTGAAAGAACACGGAGTCTTGCCTGATCAAATCTCGCATGTGATCCTTACTCATTTGCACTTCGATCATGCCGCTGGGTTGACGCGCTTGGAGGACTCGGAACTCAAGAGCGTTTTTCCAAACGCTCGCATCCATGTGCAACGACAAGAGTGGGAAGACGCGCTGGCGAACAAGAGCACGATGACGAAGACGTACTTCCGGTCACATCTCGATCCCATTGTCGAACAGTTGGAGTTGCACGAGGGCGAGTGTTCGCCACTCGATGGCATCACGCTCATTCCGAGCCCTGGTCACACTTGGGGGCATCAGTCCATTCTCGTGGATGGCGATCGGGAGTCGGTGCTCTTTCTGGGTGACGCCTGCCCAACAATCCACCATGCGCACCCGGCCGCGAGTCTCGGCTACGACATGCTTGGCTACGAGACCATGCTGACCAAGGAGCGCTTGCTCCGACGCGCCCTAGAGAACCGCTGGATTATCGCGCTTGATCACGATCCAAGCCACGCGATAGCGCGGCCCGTGGAAGACGGTGGTCGCATTGTCCTGCAACCGCTGTAGGCGAAAGAACCACTACTATGCTTTCACTATGAAGCGCCCCTCCATTTTGCTCGGTGCTACCGTGCTTCTTGCGCCCGCGACCACGCTTTACGCGCAAGAGTTGTCGAAGCCACCAGAGCCAAATCACAGTCCAAAGACCAGTCCAGTATTCGGATACGGGATCGCGTTCTTGCTCTTTGGAATCATCGTGACGCTGAGCCTTTGGCCATCCAAGCGATCACACACCGATCTTTGAGCTCTCTCGTCTGTGGAGGTTTCTATGTGGAACGCACGACGCAAATCTCGCGGCCTCACCGCGCTCATCGCCTTGAATGTGCTTGCGCTTGGCCTGCTCGGTTGGGTTGAGCTCACGCCCGACTCCTTCGCACAAACTCGAGCGCGCGGCACCTATGTCGCAACCTCGATTCATCAAAAGGGATCGGAAGCGGACCTCGTGTGGATCGTCAACGAGACGACACAGGAGATGGTCGCGATTCGCTGGGATGACGCGAAGCGCAGCGTCGATGGATTCGGATATCGCAATCTCGGAACCGACGCGAACGACTTGCTTCGACCTCGCTCGAACTAACTCCGAAACAAACTCACATGCGACGCACCTCAACACTCCTCTGGATTTCGTTCTTCGCGATCGTCGCGACTGCACTTGTAGAAGCAGGTCGCGCGCGCACGGCATTTGCGGAACCCATCGCGCCCAGCATTGGAGGGTTCACCGTGCTTGGCGCAAGCACAGGCGAAGGTGGCGAAGCCCGACCGTACGAGATCGTCGTCGTTGTCGACAATTACGCAGAAATGCTCTTTGTCTACTCCATTGAGACCGCGAATGATCGTCGCGTGCAACTGCGCGGAGGGCAGAGTCTTCCCGCGCTGTTCCGCGCAGCGCGGGGAGGTTGAGGTCTGTGTCGCAGGCTCAAGCCGCACTCTTTGTTCCGCACTTCGACCTTCCGCCAGAACGGACTGTCGACACCGTCATGGCGCAGCGTCGCGCAGCGAGTTTCACCAAACGATCCATCAAGAAGAGTTCCAAGGAGAAGCTCCTTCGGCTCGGCATTTCGATGGTCGATCTCACGACGCTCGAAGGAAAGGACTCTCCTGAAAAAGTCCGCGCGCTCTGCCGAAAGGCGATGAACCCACTTCCGGGATTCGAACCCGCCGTCCCCTCGGTCGCCGCAGTGTGCGTCTATCCCTCACTCGTTGCCACCGCCGTGCAAGCGCTCCGCGGTAGCACAGTCAAAGTCGCCTCCGTCGCGACCGCGTTCCCAAGCGGACAGTTCCCGCTCGAAGTGCGGCTCGACGATGTTCGTCGAGCTGTGGAAGCGGGCGCCGACGAGATCGACATGGTCATCTCACGAGGCGCGTTCCTGAGCGGCGACTTCCGCCGTGTCGCGGACGAGGTGTACCTTGTGAAACGCGCCTGCGAACACGCGCACCTCAAGATCATTCTCGAAACCGGCGAGTTAGAAACACTTGATGCCGTACGCACCGCGAGCGATCTCGTCATTGAGGCAAGCCTCGCGGCGAGTCGCGATCACCAACTCGAAGCAGGCGAGATTTTCATCAAAACCTCGACGGGAAAGGTTACCCCTGCGGCGACGAATCCTGTCGTACTCGTGATGCTCGAGGCAATTCGCGAAGCATTCCTCACACACGGTGTCCGGATTGGGATGAAGCCTGCCGGCGGAATTCGGACCTCGAAAGCTGCGATCGCGCAACTCGTGATGGTCCACGAAACGCTCGGCGAAGCGTGGATGAATCCCACACTCTTCCGATTCGGCGCGTCGACCCTCTTGAACGATTTCCTCCGCCAACTTGTTTGGCTTCAAGGCGGGAAGTACCCCGCCCGCGATGATTTCTCCGACGCGTAGTCGCCCCGCCGCCAATCGAGTTTCCTCACCGCAATATCGCGCCCATTCGGGCGTTTGGTATGCTTGCAACCCCCCTGCTCAGCGCAGGGGTCACTTCTCCTTATGCCGTTTGTGCATGGAACTTCCATGACGCGCCGGCTGCACAAACCTGGCCTTGGAAATGCGTCGATGGTGACTCGTTTGGATTCTCAGCTGTGAGCCTTCCCCCACTTCCCGTGGGCGAATGCGCTGCGCAACAGCGTGATTACCGAAGCAAATTGCTTTGGGATTATCGCGTGCAACGATTTGTCGGCGATGGAGCGTCGAGTCGGATTTGGGTGGTCCGTGATCAGAAGACCCGCACGATCTATGCCCTCAAGCATGTCATCGCGAATGGCGAGAAGGAAGAACGATTCCTCGACCAAGTTCGACAGGAGTGGGAGATTGGTTCGAAGCTCTCCCATCCGGCGATCCGAGCGATGGTCAAGCTCTGCAAAGACTCACTCCTCAACCGCAACGCGCGTGAGTTGGGATTGGTGATGGAGTATGTCGACGCCGAGGATCTCGCGACGATTCCCAAGCCACCACTGTCTGAGTGCCTCTCCATTTTCAAGCAAGTCGCGAGCGCGCTCGTGCACATGCATGAGCGGGGCTTTGTGCACGCGGACATGAAGCCGCTCAACATTCTGTACGACGAGTCGAAGCATGTGAAGTTGATCGATCTCGGTCAAGCGTGCAAGAGCGGAACAGTCAAAGAGCGAGTGCAAGGGTCGCCTGGATTCATCGCTCCCGAGCAGACGGCACGCGAAGCGATTACCGAGCAGACCGATGTTTTCAACTTTGGTGCCACGATGTTCTGGGTGCTCTTGCGACGCTACGCGCCACAAGCCGCGAAGAACACCGATGGTACGAAGAGCCGAGTGGACCCTTCCTTTGTGGCGGGCGCTGGTGCACCGATGAAACTCGACGCAACGATTCCGCAGGAGCTCTCCGACTTGCTCCTCGATTGCCTTGAGGAAGAGCCGCACAAGCGCAAACGCATGACCTATGTGCTGCGCCAGCTCACCGCGATGACCACGCCCGCCGTGAAAACAAGCGCTTCGTCGCGCGGCGATTGAAACTAGATTCCAGTCCAGGTTTCTTGCCACACCGCGAAACCGCCCTTGAAAGCGTTCGCGTTGTCACCCAACACACAGCCAGCTGGAAGCTCGCGGAGATCTTTGGAGTTCCCGCCTCCAAGCACTGTGCAATCAGGAAGAATCGCGCGCTGCAGGATGCCAATCACTGCAGCCACCTCGTCGCGCCATTTCTTCTTTCCAAGTTTTTCTTTCGCGCGCACGCCAACATACTCCTCGAAGGACTTCCGCTTCTTGTAGGGGAGGTGTGCAAGTTCGAGCGGTAGCACATGCCGCTCATCGATCAAACAAGAACCTAGGCCTGTGCCGAGTCCGAGGAAGAGCACGCGACCACTTGTGTACCCACCGATCGCTTGCATAGCCGCGTCATTCAAGACCTTGGTTGGCTTTCCGAATGCCGCCGCAAAGTCAAACGCCTGCCAACCAGGTCCAAGGTTCACCGGCTCGCAGAGACCCCGTCCGTGCTTCATTGGAATGGGCAGCCCAATCGTGACGGCGTCGTACGCTTCGCCCGCGAGCAATCGCTGCATGTCGGCGAGCAACATCGTCGGCGTGTAGCTCGCGCCACTGTCCGCTTCGCGTTTTTCCTTCCACCCAGTGAGAAGGAACTTTGCGTGGGTTCCACCAACATCAATGACAAGGATCTTCGAAGGAGGCATGAGAAGCGCAAGGTACCCGCGACCCCGCGCGGCGGAATCAGCCGGTCTCGCGTAAAGTTCCCGCTGTGGCAGACTTTGAGTACGCACCCGCGCCAGAGACGGTTCCCGTAGAGATCGCACCGCGCAACGGTCTCTTTATCGGCGGACAGTTCGTCGCACCAAAGTCCTCCAAGTATCGCCCGACTTCAAACCCTGCCACCGAGACGGTGCTCGCTGAAGTTGCTGAAGCCAATGCCAAGGATGTGGATCTCGCGGTTGCATCCGCGCGCAAAGCCCTGAAGCCTTGGGCGAAGCTAAAAGCAAGCGAGCGCGCGAAACTCCTCTTTCGTGTTGCTCGTCGAATTCAAGAGCGAGCACGCGAACTCGCTGTCCTTGAAACGCTCGACTGCGGCAAGCCCATCAAGGAGAGTCGGGATGATGATGTGCCGCTGGCCGCGCACCACTTCTTCCACCACGCCGGTTGGTGCGACAAGCTTGCGTATGCGTTTCCAGGCGCCAAGATCGAACCCGTCGGCGTGTGTGGGCAAGTCATCCCATGGAACTTCCCGCTCCTCATGGCAGCGTGGAAGATCGCGCCTGCGCTCGCGTGTGGAAACACAGTCGTACTAAAACCAGCGGAGACAACGCCGCTCACTGCCCTGCGCCTCGCTGAGATTTTTCAAGAGTGCGAACTTCCAGCGGGCGTCGTGAACATCGTCACCGGTGGCCCGGAAGCAGGAAAGGCGCTCGTCGCTCACAAGAGTCTCGACAAGGTCGCGTTCACCGGATCGACTGAGGTCGGCAAGGCAATCGCAACAACAGTTGCTGGCACTGGACGAAAACTGACGCTCGAACTCGGTGGAAAGAGTCCACACATCATCTTCGCGGATGCTGCCATCGATCAGGCTGTCGAGGGCGTTGTGTCTGGGATCTGGTTCAACCAAGGCGAAGTCTGCTGCGCCGGAAGTCGACTCTTCGTTGAAGAACGGATTCTCGACACATTCATTAGTCGCCTGAAGGCACGCATGCAAACACTGCGTGTCGGCGATCCGATGGACAAGAACACTGATGTCGGCGCGATCAACTCGAAAGAACAGCTCGATCGCATTCAACACTACATCCGGCTCGGCACCGCTGAAGGCGCGACGCCTTATGAGTACGCAGGCACACTTCCATCGAAGGGGTACTTCTGCCGCCCCTGTCTCTTCACCGATGTGCAACCGTCTCACACGATTGCCCGTGAAGAGATCTTTGGTCCGGTGCTCAGTGTGATGAGTTTCCGCACGCCTGATGAGGCGGTCGCGCGCGCGAACAACACGAACTACGGATTGAGTGCGGGAGTTTGGACTGAGAAAGGCGCGAAAGCACTAGAAATGGCGGCGCGGCTGAAGGCGGGTGTGGTTTGGCTCAACACCTTCAACCGATTCGATCCAAGCGCCCCCTTTGGCGGATTCCGTGAGAGCGGATTCGGTCGTGAGGGCGGTCGACAGGGGCTTCGTGCGTATCTGAAAGTGGATGGTCGCTGACTGCGGATTGTGAGTTCTCCCTTATGCGAAGGAAAGCAACCCCAGCCCCGCCAAGCATCATCAAGACCTACAAGTTGTTCATTGGCGGCGCGTTTCCCCGCAGCGAGTCCGGTCGTTCATTGCCAGTCAAGCATGTGAGTGGTCGCGTGCTCGCGCACGTTTCACACGCGAGTCGTAAAGACTTGCGAGATGCCGTGGAATCGGCGCTTGCGGTCCAACGGAAGTGGGCGAGCGCGACCGCGTACAACCGAGGGCAAGTTCTCTATCGGCTTGCCGAGATGATCCAAGCTCGCGAGGCAGAATGCATCTCCCTTCTGTGTGCAACGGGCGAGGTCTCGCGCGCTGATGCACGCAAAGAAGTTGCGCTCTCGATTGATCGGTGCGTTGCGTGGGCGGGTTGGGCTGACAAGATCGAAACCGTGCTCGGCGGAAAACAACCAGTCGCCGGGCCTTATGTCGTGTACTCAACACCGGAAGCGATCGGCGTGGTTGTCGCGATCGCTCCCGAGAAGAGCCCGCTGCTCGGCCTACTGACGGTGATGCTTCCTGCGCTCGCGGTCGGCAATGCCGTCGTGCTTTGTGCTGGTGGTCGCAACCCTTTCATCGCTGCAACGATCGGCGAAGCGCTGGCGACAAGCGACTTCCCTGCTGGTGTCGTGAATGTCCTCACAGGCCGAGTCGGAGAGCTGATTCCGGTCCTCGCGTCGCATCGCGACATCCACGCATGTATCGCGGCGGGAGTGTCCGCCGCTGATGCCCGCGCACTCGAACTCGGTGCGGCAGAGAACATGAAACGCGTGACAATTCTCGATCGCAACATGGACCTTGCTGATAACGCGGCGCTGCACTCTCCCTTCCTCGCGGAGCGGCTCGTCGAAATCAAGACAGTCTGGCACCCGTCCGCGATTTGACCAACGCGCGTTGGGGCTGAGAGGATCTCCACAAACCGCGAACCGCCACGCGGTTCTACGGTAGAACCGCTCCCCCTCCAGCATGTCGCGACCTCTGCGTTCAACTCAAACTAGCACCCTTGTCGCACTCGGTTGCGTTGCGAATCTCCTGACGCTTCCTGGATGCGAGATGGGACTGCGCCAGATCGACGAGTCAACGAATCAGAAGCTCCGCGAGAGCGCGGAAGCCATTGGCGGTGATGCAGTCGCGCCGGTTGCGGATGGATCGCGCTACGCAGCAGGTTCGTACTTCCCAACATGGGATAAGAACGCGGATCGTCCAGCGACCGTCAATCCGCGCGCGGATGAACTTGAGTTCAAAGCCGTCGACAAAGCGATGAACGATGCCAAGAGCATCGCTGAGCGATTTGAGCAACTCATGGCGGGTTCGGCCGACGCGACGCTCGTCAACTTTGATGAGTCCATCGCGTACGCACTCGAACACTCCGAGGAGTACCTCTTAGCCCAGGAGAGTTACCTCATCACGGCGATTCGTCTTCTTATCGAAGAGCACCGATGGGCGCCACTGCCGACGAATGTGAGCACTGCGGGCATCATCGCGGATGGAAACGACGGTCGCTTCACAAGCACCCTCAACCTGCTGAACGCAACGACCATCTCTCAGCAGCTTCCCTTCGGCGGCGATGTCTCTGCGGCATTCGTCGTGGATGCGACGCAGCAACTCGACAACGCGATCGCCGGAGATCAGCAGTCCGCTGACATCGTGCTCGAAGCGACAATCCCACTGCAACGGGGATTTGGTGATGTTGCACTTGAACCACTCATTCAAGCGCGACGCAACCTGGTGTACGCGGCGCGCAACTTCGAGACCTTCCGCAGAGACTTCTACTTCGAACTCGCGACGAACTATCTCGGCCTTGTGCTTCAACTCCAACAGATCGCCAACGCTGAGCGACAGGTGGAACGCAGTCAAGGCGTTGAAGACCGCACCAAGGCCCTCGTCGCTGCGGGTCGCACGGAGCCGTTCCAAGCGGATCTCGCGATTCAGAACACGCTCTTCGCACTCGATCGATTGAGCAGTCTGCAAGAGTCGTATCGGCTGCAGCTCGATCGATTCAAGGTTCGCATCGGGCTCCCCGAAGAGTCGGCGATCCGAATTGACCCCGTGCTCTTCGCGTTTCCCGTGCCTGTCACAGACCTGCGCAACTCGATCGCGCTCGCGTTTCGATATCGACTCGATCTTCAAAACCTTGCGGATGAGGCGGATGATTTCGCGCGGCGCGTTGATGTCGCGCGCAACGCGTTACTTGGCGACCTCACGCTGTCGGTCGTCAACACCCTTCCCACCGATTCCTCTGGAGCCTACGGCGGCATGCAGTTCGCGTCCGGTGATGACTTCCTTGCCGCAACGCTCACATACTCCGCGCCTCTCGATCGGGTGCGAGAGGACCTTCAGCTTCGTCAAGCACAGATCCTGCTTGAACAGTCCAAGCGACAACTCCAGCAAGCGCGCGACGAGGCTGCGGTCGAAGTTCGCGCGGCAATCCGACGGCTCGATCGCGCGCAGTTCTCACTTGCGGTGCAAGAGCGCAATGTGGCCGCCGCGAACAACCGCCAAGCAGCGATTGATGCAGCTCCTGATCGTGCGACCGCACGCGATCGCACCGAGGCCGTGGATGCGCTCCGCCGCGCACAGGATCAACTCGCGAGTGCGAAACGAGAGATCCAAGAAGCAATCTTGGGCGCGCAACTTGCGACCGGCCAACTCCGCGTTGCGCCTGATGGCCGCATGATTCCGCCACCAGGAATGCACGTCACTGAGGAGCAGGGCAGTAAACTGATTGACCGATCGAAGTGAATTGCATGACCGCGATTTCCAAGCAAATCCCCTGCACCTACGCGACCGCGATCTTCCTGCTTGCGCTTCCAACCGCACTGCTCAGTCTGAGTGGCTGTGGTGATGACGGCACGAGTGTGGTCGCGACCCTTGATGTGCACGAGGTGAAACTCACGGACTTCGACATCTTGCTTCCGGTCTCTGGCGAACTCGCGGCACTGAAGCAAGTTGAGATTCGCAATCGCATCGAGCAACGCGCGGTCATCAAAGAGATCGTCGCGGAGGGAACACGAGTGAAGGCGGGCGATGTCCTCGTTCGACTCGCGCAGGAAGAACTCTCCGACAAGTTGAAGGATGCGCAGGACAAGTGCAACACCGCCGAGAGTGCGCGGATCGCCGCTGAGCAGGCACTCATGATCAAGCAGGGAGAGCGCGCAAGTGAACTTGAAAAGGCGGCTGTCGCGGTTCAGATCGCGCACCTCGCACTCGAGGGTTGGCGCAATGGCGAAGTCGTGTCGAAGCGAAAGTCCCTTGAGATTGCTGGCGAAACAGCAGCGATCAACCACAAGCGACTCGTCGATCGATTCAACGAGAGCGCAAAGCTTGTGGAGAACGGCTACATCCCACGCGATGAATATGAAAAAGATCGCATCGCAATGATCGAAGCGGCCGCAAAGGTCGAGCAGTCAAAGCTCGATTTGGAGGTGTACGACAAGTACACCTTCGGCCAAGAAGAGGCGAAGAAGAAATCTGATCTCGATCAAGCGACGGCAGAGCGTGGTCGCGTGGAGCAGAAGTTCGACGCCGAACTCGTGAAAGCGAAAGCGGACCTCGACAGCGCTGCGTTCCGACTCGCAAGCGAAAAAGAGCGACTTCAAAATCTAGAAACACAACTCCAAAGCACAACACTCATCGCACCGATTGATGGGCTGGTTGTCTATGCGACAAGTTTGGATAGTTCCAACGGTGGTCGAGGCGGTGGCGATGCGCAACCACCGCAAATCGGTACCGAACTGCGGCCCAATGAGTTGGTGATGATGCTGCCCGACACCTCTCGCATGATTGCGAACCTCAAAGTGAGCGAAGCGTTGTCGGGTCGCATCGAGCTTGGACTGACGGCAACCGTGTTCAGTGATGCGATGCCGAACAGACCATTCACAGGCGAGGTGCTGAGCGTCAGTGTGCTTGCAGCGAATGGTGGATGGCGCGATCCGAACCGCCGCGAGTACACCGTGAAAGTGGTGCTCGACGCTGATGAATCGAGCGGTCTGAAGCCCGCCATGCGCTGCAAGGGCGAGATCCTGCTTGGGCATGTGAAGTCCGCGATCGCCATTCCCGTGCAAGCGGTGTTCCGTCAGGGACCAGTCAGTTTCGTCTATGTCCGCGATGGATCCACGATTGTGCAGCGAGAGGTCACGCTCGGTCGCTCAAGTGAATTGCAGGCGGAAGTTCTCACCGGCGTGAGTGCAGGCGATGAAGTGCTGCTTCGCGAGCCGCTTGTCGGAGAGTCTGTCGTGAGGCTTGATCCGAAGATCTTTGAAGTCGCGCCGCTCGCCGTCGAGCGCGAACAAGGCTCCGTCGGTGACGCATCGATGTCGGCACCAACGTCAGAGACCGCGAAAGGCGAGGGTCGTGAATCGCGAGGCGGACGCGGAGGACCTCGTGTTCGTGGCGCCAAAGGCGCTGAAGGAGCGAGCGCGCCGAGCGCGACGCCTTCGGGCAGCGCAACCAATAGCGCGCAGCCGTCTTCAACGCAGTGACGCTGCGAGTTCGTGCAGATTAGAAATGATGACATCGGGCGATGGAGCGATCTCTTCCACCGGGAGCCCGTGGTTGTATCCGCCGCGGGCGATGATGCTCACCAAGCCCGCGCGCGCTGCGGTCAACGCGTCAGTGGATGAATCGCCAACAAGCCACGCGTGACACGCCGCGTGCACGCCACACCGACGGCGGGCTTCTTCCACCACGCGAACTTCTGGTTTCCGCACATCAAGTGTGTCGCCTCCGACCACGCCGTCGAGAAGTTGATCGATGTGAAAGTGCGCGAGAATGCGCCGGGTCGGCGCCTCTGGCTTGTTGGTCAAGACGCCAGTACGGATGTTGTGACGCCGAAGTGCTTCGAGGACCTCAACTGCGCCAGGCATGAGCACGGTTCGAGCCGTACAACGAGCGAGATACCTCGGTCGAAACTGCTGCACTGCGTGATCGATCTCGTGACTTGGCGCGTCCCCGTCCATATGCCCAACGAGACAACGCGCAAGCAAACTTCGCACGCCATTGCCGACGAAACGTCGTATCTCGCTATCCGTTCGAGGAGCGCGCCCGAGCATGGTGAGCACTTCGTTCGCGGCGTCCGTGAGATCACCGACAGAGTCAATGAGCGTTCCGTCAAGGTCAAAGAGAACAAGTTCCGGAGGAGAAGATCTGAAGCGCGCACGCAGCATCGTCGTTACGTCAACCGATCGTGACCGAATCAGAGTCTGTGGCGTTCGCGTCGGGCGGAGTCTCAATGAGATCGCCGATGAGCGTGAGTCGCGTCGCGAGATGCGCCATCAGTTGCACACGCTTCTGCGGATCGGGTTGCACGCACTCCATGATGGTCTTCGACAAGATCGCGGGAATGTCAGTTCGTCGCTCGTGCGGCGGAATGGGCAACCGAATCGACTTGCCATCGAGCGCGCCGCGATAGAGCTTCGATTGTGTGTCATCCTTGGGGGGCATCGCCGTCGGGATCAGGTCGTTCACAAGCGCCCAGTACATCGTTGCGCCAAAGTTGTAGATGTCTGTGAGTGGAGTGATCTCGTCTCGGGTTGCCTGCTCCGGCGCGATGAAGCCAGGAGTGCCTTGAATTCGTTTCTTCACTGTCCCAATCGGGCACGCCTGTCCGAGATCAATGATCTTCACCAGCCCAGTCTTGGCTGTCAGCATCACATTGTTTGGTTTCATATCTGCGTGCACGACACCTTTGGCGTGCATGCTCGCGAGGCCGATCGCGACCTGTGCGAAAATCCGAACCGCGGTGAGCACCGACTTGGGCGGATGCTCCTCAAGCGTGAGGCCATCGACAAACTCCAACACAAGTCCAAGTTCTACTGTTCGGAATAGCTTTCGCTTGCGCTCAAGACGCACGGTGCTACGAACATTGGCGTGCTGGACCTTGCTTCCGAGGGCATACTCCGCCTCCACCTGCTCGAGAAATCGATCGTCACGCTCTGAGTTGCGCACGACATGCTTCAGCGTGAATAAGCCGTTGGAGTTCGGGTCGCGCACGACATACACCGTGCTTGCGGCGCCCTCACCAATCTTCTTCACGATGGAATAACCAAACAACTCCTGAGGCATGAGCTCTGCATTCTGCCCCAAACTGCAGTGGAGTGCTTACGAGTCCAAACCAGCGAAAAACTGCTCCCGCGGGAAGTAGGCGCCTGGATCCGAAACCGGGCTTAGATCAGCATGAAGGTACACAGCCGAGTCGGGGATTTGGTGCATGCGCTGCAGCTGCTTCACGGCTCGGATGAGCGCATCGATCTGTGCCTCGGTGAATGGTCGACGATCGCCATTTCCTGCTAAGCAAATCGAGATCGCGTGCTCGTCGAACCAAACAGCGTCGGGCTGACTGCCACTTGGTCGCTCAGCGGTTCCGTACCCAGCCCGCTGCTCGTGCCAGCGCCGCCCTGCGGTCACGGACCCATCTGCCGCATCAAGACCATTGCCGATGACGAAGTGATAGGGCATCGAGTCAAGCCCAAGTTCCCGCGATGACCGATCGAGCGAATCGGCGCTTGCCGCTGGGGTCCCTGATGCATGAATCACAATTGCAGCCCACGCCGGGCCAACCGGCGCCGTCTCCACTCGCGCGAGACTCGTCGCGGGCATCGATTCAGTCCTCTGAAATCCCCCACTCGCGAACATCAAGCCGCCAACGATTGTCAACGCTCCGAGGAGGACCCCCCATACGACTCCCCCGCGGCTGGGGGTCCTTCGTGGATGGGCTCGATCGCGGGGCGATGCGGCGGACTTTGTTGAACGAGATCCCGCTGCGCGGGCTGATTTCAGCTTTGAATACTTCGGCACTACTCGCATCCTTGCGTGAACACCGGGAGGAAGGAGTCGAAGCATCGGCAGTCATGCGGAGGTTGCATGAATTCCGATGCGACTCAATCAATCAACGCCGGGAGAGAGGCGAGCGCGAAGAGCCGGTTGAGGAGTTCCGAAGACATCGGTTACCTCAAGCGGTTGAAACTTCTGCCGCATGTTGTCGTAGGTTTCATACTGCGTCCGGGGCTCGTCGCGAGGGAACAGCACCTTCTGACATCCGCCTATTCCCGCACACGCGATCAATGCGCCAACGCCAAGAAAACGGGCGCTTCGCGTGAAGTGGAGAGCACGGACCCAACGCATGTCGAGGATTCTAACTCCCCTTTGGCGGTGAGGTTGGCTCAGAGGCGTCAGGCGCCGATTGCGGCGTCGGCGACTTCTTCATGACGCCGAGCACTGCGTCGGTATGAAACTCCTTGCCAGTCCACCCATCGGTCAGCGTCGCGGAGATCAGCGCGGTTTGGAGGTCTTCGGGCGCTCCTGTAAGAGGCAGTTCGACTGTGTAGTGCGAGCCCATGAATCCCGCGCGATACGCATCACGCAAGACAAGCGGCGGGAGCGTCGCGGTCGCCAGGGTCACGGCTTCTTGCCCAGAGCGAGCTGCCGTAACCGTGATAGCGAGTGTTCCAACGGCCTGCATCTCGTGTCCAAACACATCTTGCGCAGCAAAGAGCAAGACCGCGATGTCACGGCCTTCCTCACGCCGAATCATCGAACCGCTCACAAGCGACAACCTCGTGACGAACGCCGTCGCCTCTCGAACCTCCATCGATGGCTCCCGCGTGGTATCGCTCGCTTTGAGCGCTTGATACTGCTGCTCGAAAGACGCTGCCGTTCGCTCGGCTGCTGCTAACTTGCGCTTGAGCGATTCGTTTTCCGCTCGAATCGCGTCATTCGCGGTCGGCTTCAACACTGTCGCTTGGCACGCACCAAGGAAAAGCACCGCAACACCACTTGCACAACGCAACTTCGTAAGTCCTTCGTTTCTCAATCGACGCCACCTTCTGTATGACCCGCTAGCCAAACTTGAAATGCGAGTTGTTCAAGCGACACTGTAAAGTCAACGCTCACAATACTCACTCCCTCGGGCGCCGAGACTCGCAAGGGTGCGAAGTTCAAGATGCCAACGATGCCCGCGGCGATGAGTTCGTCCGCCACACTCTGCGCGGACTCCTTCGGCACCGCCATGACGCCAAGGCGCACTTCGCGTTCATGCACAACCGCTCGCAGATCAGACATCGCGCGAACCGTTCGGCCCGCGCTCTTGGTTCCGACGACCTTCGGATCGATATCGAACACGCCCACGATGTCGAAACCTTCCCGCTTGAAGGGACCATAGGAAGTAATCGCGCGACCGATGTTGCCGATGCCCACAACCACCACAGGCCAAGATTGGTCGCGGCCCATCATCTGCCGCAACCGCTTCAAGACCTCCATGACTTGATACCCGCGCCCGGGTTGCCCAAGCGAACCAAACCGTCCCAAGTCCTTGCGGATCTGTGCATCGGTGAGACCAAGGCTTGCACCGAGTTCTCGGGAGCTGACTCGATCTTGTCCATCATCGAGGCGCGTCTGAAGTTCACGCAGATAGAGACTCAATCGTCGCGTCGCCGGTCTGGGAATGTGCGCTCGATGCGGCACACGCGCATGGTATGCGGCGCGCGTTTGCCCTACCTTGGCGTCATGCACCTCGGCGATGTCCTTTCCCTGCAAGCCAAATCCACGCGCCGAGCGCCCGCTGTGAGTTTCGAGTTTTTCCCACCAAAGACCGAGGCTGGCTGGGCACCTCTGTTTCGGACCATTTCAGAGTTCACGGAACTCGCGCCCTCATTTGTGAGCGTGACCTATGGTGCGGGAGGAACGACTCGCGATAAGACACACGCCCTTGTCTTGCGGATCCGCCGAGAAACGCCTCTCGAACCAGTTCCCCATCTCACCTGTGTGGGTCACACGCGAGACGACATTCGAAGAATCCTCGAGCTCTACGCGGTCAACGGGGTCGAGACCATTCTCGCGCTCCGAGGTGACCCGCCAACGGGCGCGAAGTTCCATTCGCTTGGAGACTTCCGGCACGCAGCGGATCTTGTGCGCTTCATTCGCGATGAAGGTGCGCGCCTTGGTGTCCATGGGGGCCGAGGATTTTGCGTCGGTGTCGCAGGATTTCCGGAAGGACATCCGGAAACGCCCAACACGCTGCACCAGCTCGACCACCTGAAAGCCAAGGTGGAGGCGGGCGCTGACTACATCGTCACGCAACTCTTCTTTGACAACCACGCGTTTCATGATTGGCGCGAGCGATGCACCATCGCTCACATTTGCGTCCCCATCATCGCTGGCATCATGCCAATCCCTTCAATGCAAGGACTGCAGCGGATGGCGGATCTCGCGGCCGGCACAAGATTCCCCGCAGCATTGCTTCGGCAACTTGCGCAAGCGGGTGGTGATGTGCGTGCGGTTGAAGATGCTGGTATCGAGTGGGCCGAGCAACAGTGCCGAGATCTCGCCGCACACGAGGTCGACGGCGTGCACTTCTACACACTCAACAAGAGTGATGCGACCAAGCGGGTCTGTCGAGCGCTTGAGTGCGCGCGCGCATGACTACGCGCGAATGTCGAGATGTGAGGGCGGCGCATCAGGACTCGCTTCGCCACCCGCGCGTGGTTGAGTTGCGCCATCGCGCTGTGGTTTGCGCTTGTGCTTCTCTTCTTGGGCTGCGTCTGGTTTCGAAACAACGGCCTCGGTCAGCTCAACGCTGTCGGCAGCTCGGATCTCACCCTGCTCAACGATTCTCCGAAGTGCTTCGCGCGACTCTTTTGAAATCGGCTTGACCTTTCCGTGCGACATCTGCTGCGCGGCGAAACTCGCGGCCAGTGACTGCAGAGATGGGGGCGTACCAAAGGTGCTCATGGAAATCCGCGTCTTTCCAGAGAAAAGATCGGTTTCTTCGCATTGGTTTCAAAAATGAAACCGAGCACAGTCGGTGAAACTGTGCTCGGAACGGAGCGCGATGTGCCTGCGCCCATGTTGGAAGCGGTATTTTCGGGCTTCTACGCGGCGGAATTGCCCTTCCCTTCGCGTCCTGGCGCTTCGAGCACAAGGGAATCCACCTTACGAACACCTTGTGTACGCGCTAGTTTCAGGAGTTGCGCGGGGGTGATTTGGAGGATGACCAACTTGCGATCGGTCACGACGACACGCGCGCCGGTAGCTCGAAGTCGGTCGAGCGCGGTCCGAGTCGTCTCTTCCATCAGCACGGTCACCTGTATTCGACCGTCAGCGTCGAGCGTGATACCGAATCCTTCAAGAATCGCCGGCAGGCTCATGGTGTCAAGTTGCGCTGCAACCGCGACGAGCGCGAGCTCCTTCCCTAGCCGTCGCGCAAGGAGATCGAGATCTTCACGCTTCAGCGCCGTCTCCGAAGACACTTCGGTTGATGGCTGCTGAGCCTGAGCCTCGGTCGGCGCGTGAGCGGCTTCAGCATCTGACTCGCCACCTGCGTCTTTCAGATCTCCAGCGCTTCGCTTTCCCTTCGCTCCGAGCCGCTCATCTTCGGCACGACCTTGGTCAGGGGATTGAGTTCGTGGATCACTCGCCGCGCCCGTCACGGATACTCCGCGGCCTTTCGTGGCGGTGCCACTTGCGCCGGCTGGTCCATTGAGCGGAGGACTCTGTGGAGATGCTTGCTTGGCCTTGGAGAGATCTTCGTTCGAGAGCGACTTCCCTGCGACGGCCGAAGTCGGTTGGGTCGGGGACGCAGGAACCGGTGCGGTTGTCGCCGTGGTTAGCGCAATGCTCGGTACGGGTGCCGCGCCGGGTGCCGTTGGTGCAAGCCCAAAGCTCGTACCCCCGGCAAATCCACCAGCCCCACCCCCACCCCCGCCGCCGACAAGTCCGCCGGAAACTCGAGGTGCTGAGTTCGGCGCGGCAGATCCAATGATGCCACGCGTCACAGGACGCCCCATCGCTGAACTCGGATCGGCGACCGAAAGTGAGTAATCTCGAGTCTCCGAAAGTCGGCCCGAAGGAGCAGTGTTTTCTCGGCCAAGAGCCACAGCTTTCTCGGCTCCGAAGAACTGCTCGCCACGCGTGCCTCTCTCCTCCGCTTCACTTCCATCAGAGTCTCGCGCTTCAGCAACTGCGCTCAACCCGTCAACACTCTCTTCGCGTGTCGCGTCCTCCGCCACAAACATAAGTGCTGATAGTTCATCGAGCTTGCGCGTTGCCTCGGCAAAGCGGCTCTCGTGTGCAGCGCCGCCAACATCGTTCGGCGAAGGCGTGCTGAACCAATCGACTGCCACGCCCAACTGCGCAGGAGTGACATTCCGCACGCCCTCGCCAAAGCAACCGGCCCAACTCGTTCCCTCGGGTAGCTCGATGGGAACGACAACAAGCATCGACCTCCCACCGACTGTCACGCGGCTCTTCTCGACTGCAACGAAACTTGTGTACCGCGTTGCGATGTGAAACGACTCGCCAAGTTGCACAACCTGACGCTGAATCTTCGGGTCGAGTGACTCGCATTCAACGGCGGCCATGTGTGGAAGCAACAGGTCATCGACTTTCGCGCGAGCCCAGAGTGTCTGCACGACATCGTGCGCAGGTTGATTCGCTGGAAACTCTACGGCGATCTTCTTCTCCCACGCGCCCGCTCCAGTTCTGCCACGAACAATCGCCTCGCCCTTCGCGGCCTTGCCGTTGCCGTCGAATCGTCCGAGCACAACGAGTGGCGACTGATCGAACAAGTCTGGGAGCACGCCTCCGCCAGGCAGAATCGCCGTGGCGCCAAGTGCAGGATCAAATGAAACTTCCACATCGGTGAGCACGGGATTCTCAATTCGGCGAACGAATCGTTCCACTGCGGCATCCGCGTCTTCTGCGAGCGTCACCACATCACTCGCGCCATTGCCAGCGCGAGCCATTTCTTCAATGAGAAACCGATTCACGCTCGTTCCAATGCCCAGACTGAAGACGCGACTCGCGCGCGCATTGTCACGAATCGAGGCAATCACCGCTTGATCATTACCAACATACGCATCCGTCAAGAACATCACATACCGGGAGCGAGCATCCTCTTGTTGGAACTCCGCTCGATCGATTGCAAAGACGCGCGTTGTCTCCTTTGTCAACCATCGGCCCTCAAGAAGGAACGTCTTGCCGTTGGCCGCGGGCATCGCAACCGCGAGTTCAACAGGAATGGTCTGGCCGCCCGCGAGTTGGATGCTCTTCACATCAAGAGCGTCGCTCTTCACCGCAACTTTCACGACACGACCGTCCGCCGGGAGATCAAGCAACCTCGATGGCTCCAGCGCGCTACGCCCCGGTTGGATGAGCGCGGTGTTGATCGCTTGCATCATCTCTGTGCCGCCACCGCCCTCTTGCCGCTCAATCATCGCTTGCGCGGCAGCAATGTTTTCAATGGACGCAATCTTCGGTTCGCTCCACAGAACGCGAGTGTCTCCCGCGAAGGTGATGACATTGAAGGTGTCGGTCGGGCGCATCTTTGCAATCGCCTTGTTGATGACCTCCTTCGCCTTCTCGATCGGGAAACCATTCATCGAACCAGAGGTGTCGAGCACGAAGATAAGTTCGCGAGGTCGCACTTCTGTGGTTGCCACGCGCGCGGGAGGCTCGAGCATGAGCAGGAAATAGCCTCCCTTCGTCTCTTGAGGTCGTGGCCCTGATCCCTCCGCATTCACATGTGCAAAGAACGCCGGCTCAACCGACGCGTTGTCCACTTGCCACGAGAGAATGAAGTCTTTGTTTGGAATAGTGGACCCGCCAGAGAGCTTCACTTCGCGACGCGTGGGTGTCGATTGCACGACATCAATCTGATGTTGGGTGCTCTCGACGCTCTTGAACGCCGCGCCACCCGAATCGAGGTTCACCCGAATCGAGAGGTCGTGACCAGCACGCTCCGTGGGATGCACTGGCATCGGAGTAATCCGCGCGGCATCAGGAACTTGATCAGTGTTCCCCGAGAATCCTGTTCCTGGATTGACATCAAGCTTCGCAAAGAACCAACGACCATTGATCTCGCCAACGCCGCTCTGCCAGAGCGATCCGTGTTCGGTGCTGCCATTGCCATACTTCGCATCAAACCGCCACGGCTCACCCGACTGCATGACGACATCAAATCGCGCGCCATCGGGCGTGCGAAGAGGGATTGCTGCAGTCATGAGTTCAAGCAGTCTTGGCGCGGGAATGAAGCAGCCATCTTTCGTTTCAATCGCTGCCGGAGCGCGGAGCACAACGCCCTCACGAACTTGAAAGCCTTCTGGCAAGGCGGGTACCGATTCTGCACGGCCTGGGATGTACCGAGGTCCAACGACGGTTGGAAAACTCCATGAGTACACGCCATCCCGACGCTGCACGAGCTCCACGGTCGCGATACGAATGCGCACGGTCGCGCCGGGTTCGATGTTTGCAACCGACTGCGTGAAGATGTTTGGCCGCTCTTGCTCAAGCAAGCTCGCGACATAACCAGACTCGCGCGCAGCTTCGTACATCATGCGAGCCGCGTTTCGTTCCTTCACTTCACTCTCGACCACGATCTCGCCACTCGGCCCTCGAACAATCATGGTCATGCGATCGACTGCAGCGGCGTTTGAAAGTGGAAAGGTGTAGAGCGCTTCAATCGTCCCTGGATACGGATTCGAATACACCTGTTCGATCACAGTGCGAACAAATGGTCCGCTCGCCTCGGCCACGACATCGGTATGTTGGAGCGGACATGGTCCTAGCGTGGAGCCATGCTCGTCGAACGCGCTCAGTTCGCCTCCCTCTGGAACAAGAACCATCCCGCCTTGGGCGAACGCTGACTTTTGGCTGGTTTCACTGAAGAGAATGCCAAGTGTGACCATCGTGGCAAGAAGCGCAGCAGCAGCCACCAGTCGCGGGATCCATCCACGCGAGTGCGTCGCTCGGTGAAGTCGAAGCGGGGTTGGGTGAAGCGCGCCTGCGGTTCGTGCAGCGGCGAGCGTCTCGTCACGAAGCGCCTCGGCGCGAGCGCGATTCTCATCGTGCCACTCGCGAAGTGCGCCATCAAGCGGATGGGGTGGCAAGGCGTGGAGGTCACCATCTCCACTCACCAGATCGCGACCTTCAGGATTGCGTTGTAAAGACCTCATCGTTGAACTCCTTCCGTTGCAAGGCGAATAGCGAGAAGCTCGCGCGCCTTTGCGACGAGTCGATAAAAAGTTGGACGGGAAACCCCGAGTGCGCGCTTGGCTGCGTCGACTGGATCGCGTTCGATGTAAAACAAGTGAAGCGCAAGTCGCTCGTCGGCAGGCAATGCGTCGATCGCCGCACTTAAGAGTGCGGAGGTTTCTTGCCTTTCGAGTGAGGCACTTGGGCTCTCGGGTGCACGGCGGATCTCGTTCTGCATGCCTGTCTCCGGATCGCGCTTACGACGAAGCCAAGCTGCACGGCGCTCGCTACACACGAATCGTGCAATCCCGCAGATCCAAGCTCGAAATCCTCGACAGTCGGTCACATCGCGACGCTCTCGAAACGCACGCAGAAAGGTCTCCTGCATTGCTTCTTCAGCGTCATCGATCGAACGACTTGGAATCCCACTTCGACACAACGAGAGAATGAGTGGCGAGTGGCGGTCGTATAACCGTCGCCCCGCGTCGGGGTCGCCTTCGTTGAGTGCGGCAAGGTCCTGGCAATCGTCTGTCACGCGAGAGTCCATGAGAAACGATTGTCCGCTGTCTCAGGGTGGGTTGCAGATTTCTCGATTTCCCTGCGCTTCGATTTGGTCATTGGTGCCGCTGCGGTACGCTGAGGCGTCAAGGGCTCTGCAAGATGCGCTTCCATGACGATCCATCTCTCGTCCGCGCTTGCCTCAATGGCGACCAATTCGCGTGGTCCGACCTTGTTGAGCGCTACCGACGCCTCGTTTGGAGCGTGATTCGAAAGACCAATCTAAGCCCAGACGATGGAGAGGATGCGTTCCAACAGGTCTTTCTGGCGCTCCTTCAATCTTTGCCGCAACTACGCGAATCAGACCGACTTGCAGCGTGGCTCATGACGACAACTCGCCGTGTTTGTTGGCGAATCTCAGCAAAGACAAGCGGAAGTGCCCACGCCGCACTCACGGAAGAAGTGGCAGGGGATGCAACCTCAGGCGCGAATCCCGACTCAGATGTGCAACTTGAAGGAGACCGGCAACTCGTTCGGGACGCGCTTGAGCGCCTTGGTGGCCGCTGCCGAGAGTTGCTTGAAGCACTTTATGCGTGCTCAGGTGAGCCCAGTTACGCGGCCATAGGCGAGCGCCTCGGCATGCGCATTGGATCGATTGGTCCAACCCGCCAGCGCTGCCTCGAGAAACTCACACCGATCTTGCAGGGTTCGGGATTCTGACCGCGAACAAGATTTATTCCTTTCGACTTGCCAAGTCTCGGTATTCGGACCGCGTCTCCTAGGCTCTCTCAACTGTATGAGTGCAGTCCCGCCTCCATTTCGACGGCCGATCGCCACCGTGGAAGACACCGAGGGCGTTCTATCTTTGTTGCAATGCGACGCTCTCAATGAACCACCCGAGAGCGCCCTCGCCCGAGCACTCCAGTTAGGCAGGAACCTCGCTCCCGCGCTTGCCACTGCGCACGCAAGCATTCTCACGCTCGATGACCTCGTACGCGCACTCGGCGCAACGCTTGCTCGACTCGTCCATCCGGAACCCGATCTTGCGTTGATTGGACTTCGTGATGATGCAATCGTGAGTGAACTGCAGTTTGAGACGCCCTCTCTGCTCGTGCGTGTCGAACTCGCGCAGGCCATGGCTGGGCACACCCGTGTGATTGGCGAGGTCCTTGACCTCCACGGCGATCCATATGTCGACGCTCGCCTGCGATGCTTCTGTGCACTCTCAGCCACCGCGATCTCGACTACAACAGACGAAGCGGGAACCTTCTCGCTTTCGCTCACCAAGGGCAGTTGGCAGATTGCGATTTCCACCGACAGGCCGCCCACACTCATTCCACTCACGATCGGATGAGCCGTGTCGAACCCCCCGCCAATGCATCTCGCACGCTGGATTGCCCAGTCGCCCGAACAGCGGCTCGAGTCGATCACGCGTTGCGGCGAACGGGACTCTGCGCTGTTTGCGATGGGCGATCAGGTCGAACTCCTGGCGTCGACGAATCCTGCCGACGCCATCCACGCGGGAAATGTGCTCATCGAAGTCGCACAAACGGTCGCCGCAGTTCGCGCCGGAGTTCGCGCGCGGCGTGCAACCGCGATGGCGTTAACCTCCGGTGGACGCGCTGAAGAAGCGATCGCCGTCGCGGAGGATGCCGCGCAGATCGCAGAAGCCCACGGATTCGTTGTGGACGGCGCGCGCGCTCTTGTTGCGTCTCTTGCAGCGCGGACGATGCTGGGGCGGACCGAAGATGCGCTTCGCATCGGCTCTGCTGCGCGAAACGCGCTCGCGCAAGCAAACGAGCTCGTGGCGGCAGCACGGGCGGATCTCAACCTCGCCAATATCCATAAGGCACGAGGCGAGCATGAGGCGGCGGTGACGCGTCTTCGCGCCGCAGAACCAGAGCTCCGCGCAGATCGCATCCCTTCGGGTTTCATTCAGAACGCGCTTGGTGAGAACTTCGTCTATCTCGATGAGTTCGCCCAAGCGGAACGAGCCTTCCAAACCGCAACTTCGTTGCTCACGGGAACCCCAGCAACGATGGCACTCGCTGTTGTGCAAGGAAACGCTGGTGATCTCTATGCGCGAGAGGGACGCATACAAGATGCACTCGACGCGTATCGCTCAGCCCGCGCGCTTCTCCCAGAATCAGCGGCGGCGCACCGGATTCGGCTTGAAATCGAAGAAGCGGAGCTCCATGTTTCGATCGGCGCGATTGCGGAGGGTGTTACGGGCCTCTCGCAAGCACTGGAGCAAGCGACTCAGCTCAAGTTGTCCTCCGAGCGAGTTCGCGCTTCGATCGCGATGGCGCGAGTTCACTTATCTCTCGTACAACTCGCGGAGGCTGACGCGGTCCTTCTCGCAGCCTTCGAAGAACTCGCGCGTAATCAAGACACGCGATCATTGCGCGAAGCTGCTCTCACGCGCGCTGTGCTGCTTCTCCTTCGTGGCGAATACTCAGAAGCAACGAACACCATCAATCTGGTGTTAGAAGATGATCGAGTTGTAAGCAGTGAGCGCGCGCGAGCACTTGTCATTCACGCGGATGCGCTGCGAAGAATGGGAGACATGTCGAATGCGCGGGTAGTTGCGCAGCGAGCAGTTGAACTCGCGCGAGAATCTGGTACCTCGGTGCTCGAAGCAGATGCGCTCATCGCGCTCGCCGATGTCGTGCGAGGGATCGACGGAGCCCGGGCCTCCATCGCGCTGCTTGAGCAGGCGGTGCGCGCTGTCGAGCGCGTCCGTGGCACACTCGTCTCGGATCGGTATAGAGCGGGATGGTTAGGGAGCCGCCTTCGACCGTACGAAGACCTTGCTCTTGATCTTCTCTCGCTTGGAGATAATGGCTCGCGCGCTCGCGCGCTTGAAGTCGTAGAGCAAGCGAAGTCGCGCGCGCTGCTTGACGCCATGATTCGTTCTGTTGATCGAGTTAAGAGCCCAGAACAGTCTGAAACTGCGCAAGGACTCCATGCCCTACGCGCCAAACTCAACGCGCTGTACGCAGCGGATTTTCGCGGATCACAACCCGGAACCCGGCGCGGTGCATCGAGCCTTGTCAGTGAGATTCGCGAGATCGAAGCGCAGTATGGACGCCTCTCTGATCAATCTACCGGCGGACTGCGAGGTGTGTTTGCGACGCCCGTGCCCATTGCCTCGATTCTCGCACGCGTCCCTTCGCAAGCGGCGTTGATCGAGTACTTCTCTATCGGGGATGAGTTGATCGTCTTTGTTGCGACTGAGCGCGGACTCTCCGTCACGAGAGCGCTTGCGTCCATGACAGCTGCGGACGAACTGGTGTCACGCCTCACGTTCCATCTCCGCCGCGGCGCGCGGCCTTCAACGCCTCGGGAGCAAGCACGCCACAACAACGCTGCGCACCAGCTGCTGACGACACTTGGCGAAATCCTCGTCTCTCCTGTCTTCGAGCAACTAGGTGGAGTAACGCGCCTCATCATCGTTCCTCATGGATCGCTCCACGCTCTTCCGTTTGCAGCGCTCGTCGTCGCCGGGGCACACCTCATTGAGCAGTTCGAAGTGATGTCAGCTCCTTGTGCGAGCGTCGCACTGGGCCGAGCGAGACCTCAACAGGAGCTCCAATCCAGGCACCCACTCGTCGTCGCCGTTGCGGATGCCCGCGCGCCTCTGATTACACAAGAGGGCGAATTCGTCGCGGCCGCGTTGCGAGACCTTTGTGGTGGTTGCGATGTTTTGGCTGGCGCCTCTGCAACTGCATCGGAGTTTGCAGACGCATGTTCGAACCGCCCCATCATTCATGTTGCGTGTCACGGCCGATTCGTCGACTCATTGCCGTCTGCAAGCGGACTCCGGCTTGCAGATCGGTGGTTTCCTGTTCGCGACATTCTCTCGCTCCATCTCGACGCCGAGCTCGTCGTGCTCTCCGCGTGTGAAACCGGAAGACACGCTGTGGAAGCTGGCGATGAACTCAATGGACTTGCACGCGCGTTCATCGCGGCTGGGGCACACCGCCTCCTTGTGAGCCATTGGTCTGCCTCGGATCCCGAGACGATGGAGATCCAAAAGGATTTCCATCGTCTGAGAACAGTGGCGATTCGAGCGGGCGCGTCGCTCGTCGACGCAGATTGTTCTGCGCTTCGAGATTCTCTATTGCGCGCACGGGCATCCGGCGTACAACTTCCCATGTGGGCGCCCTTCGCGCTCCTTGGTCTCGCAACAACAGGTGAAACCCCTGTGATTGGATCAAGATCGTGAGCGAACAATGTCTCTGAGCAAGTTTTCCCTGTCCTTGAAATCCCGAGCGGTCGTCGTCTTCACATGCGCCGCCCTCGCGCAAGTCGCTGCGGCTGAGGATCCGCTCATTCCTGGCCGGATGGTGATTGAAACGCTGAGCGCAAAGCAACGCGCGCGCTTCGTTGCCTCCTTTTCGGCGCAGTTCGGCGCACCGATTTCCGTTGACAGCATTCCAACCACGGGATGGGAACTCCTCGGATACATCCTTCCGAGAGGACATTCCACGGCTGAGGTTGAACTCTTCCTTGAGAACGCAGTTCTCGCAGGTGAACTTCAAAGTGGCGAACTGGATTACGAAGGTTCAAGTGGAGAGGGACGCACGGGGTCGCTCTGGCTTTCAAGCCTTCCAATCAATGACCTCGCACTTGAGAATCAGTACGCGCGAGATCTCTTGGGTCTCGACGCTGCGTGGCAGCGATCCATGGGCGCCGGCGTCGTCATCGCGATCATTGATGGCGGAATCACGCCTTCACACCCGGCGCTCGGCGGAAGAGTTGCACAGTGGGGCGTCAGTATGGCCCCTGGAGAGCCGCTCGCCGATATCGGCAATGGTGTTGACGATGATGGCGATGGATTGATTGATGAACAGGTTGGTCACGGAACATTCGTTGCTGGTCTCATGCACTGGGTTGCACCTGAAGCGTTGATCCTCCCGATCCGAGTGCTCAACAGTGATGGCATAACCTCAAACTTCCGGACCGCGAAAGCCTTGCAGTTTGCGTCGAGTCATGGAGCGCATGTCATCAATCTTAGCCTTGGCTCGGACTATCACTCTGCCGCCGTGCAAAGCATGGTGGAGCTTGCTGTGCAGAACGGCGCTGTCGTCATCGCCGCGGCAGGCAATCGTGATGCAGAGGACCCGCGCGAATTCCCTGCGTCGGATGAGGCATGCATCGGTGTCGCTGCACTTGACTGGATAGATGTGAAGGCTCCGTTCTCGAGTTTTGGTGAAAAACTGGATCTGTCTGCGCCCGGCCGTTCCATGCTTGTCGATGGCGCGCCGAGTGCGCAGTTTTCAGTCATCGGACCAGTGCCCAATGGAATCGCCGTGTGGGAAGGGAGCAGTTTCGCCTCCGCGTTTGTCGCAGGTACAGCCGCGCTCGTCCGAGCACAGCATCCAACTTGGCCCGATGAGCTCGTTCCCAACGAGTTGATTGCGCAAGAAGTCAAAGCAGTCCTTGGATCGACCGGCCCCAATCCAGACACGACGAACCCAAACTACGCCGGTCGACTTGGAACCGCGCGAGTTAGTGCACACGGAGCGACGTCGGTCGCTGGTGTTGCACCGCGACTCGCTGATCTGAACGCAGACCTTCGTGTCGGCGCGGCCGATCTCACCATCTTGCTTGATATGTGGGGAAACGGTGGGTTCGGTCTTCGCGCAGATCTCAATGGTGACGCCGTGGTGGGCGCAGCAGACCTCTCAATACTTCTTAGTGGGTGGAACGAGTGACGATCGAAAACGCGATGCCTGCTTCACGCAGGATCGCCTCACTCTTTCCGATCGACTCAAGCCAGTGTGCATCCGCATCTGTCAACCCGTAGGTCACCACTCGAACGACGCCTGATTGCACGATTGCAAGCGCACAGTGCACACATGGGAAAAATGTTGAATAGAGCGTGCTCCCAACCGGGCTCACTCCGTTGCGCGCGCACTGCACAACTGCGTTCAGTTCTGCGTGCACGATGAGATCGTATTTCACTGGTCGTTCGAGTCGCTCGGGCAGATCCTCGACTCCGCGCGGGAGACCGTTGAATCCAGTCGCGATGATCTGCATGCTTGAACTCACGATCACTGAGCCAACACCGCGGGAGGGATCCTTGCTCCAACGCGCGATCACATCCGCGACCTGAAGAAATCGTTCATCCCACTTCGCCTGTCGGTCAGTTGGTCCGCTCTGCGACGTCATGGGCGCCCTCCTGCCACGGCGCCTGTCGGCGTGGCCGGTGCGAGTGGTGGTTCTCCCGCGAGTTCGTCGACCGTCCACGATCGAGTTCGACCTTTGGTTTGCTCTCGAACCGTTCGAACCATCTCGCTATCAATGGGCGAAGCGTTGTTTCCCCACGCGCTTCTCACATACGTCAAGACAGCGGCGATGTCGTCGTCAGTCGCGAGTGCGGGCACTTGCATTGCTTGGTTGTACCGCACCCCCTCAACTTCTACCTCCCCTTCAAGCCCATGCAGCACAATGCGAATCAAGCGCCCTGGCTCGCCCAATGCGTAGGGACTTCCGCGAAGTGGCGGATAGACGGGCGGTTGCCCGCGCCCGTTCGCCTGGTGGCATGTCATGCAGTTCGAAAAGAGGCGCTTCCCCCGCTCTGCGCTCGATCCCTGCGCAGCCGACACAAACTTTGGCGCGATGCGCGCGAGGTCACCGCGACCCGGCCAATAGAGCTGTAGATCGCACGCTTTCGCGCGTGTTGAGAGTGGGGCGTTGCCCTCAACGAGTGCGGCCCACGCGGCTGGTGATTCTGTGAGCAAGAGTTGAACTGGTTCCTTGTTGTTCAATCGCTGCGCGACCGCGACGCGATCAAGCGCGATCTCCGATTGCCATTGCCGCGAGACCGCCGACGCAGACGCGAGTTGAAGAATGGCAAGTGTGCCGTTCGGAGTACCTCCATCGAGCACAATGTCGCAGAGTGCAGCGAGGAACGCTCTTGCCCCTGTAGTGTTTGTGGTGAGGAGAGCGCCGCTCGTGATGCGATCGAGCATCAAGGTCTCTCGTTGAGTAAGACTCGAAAGGACCGCACTTCGCATCAACCTCCACTCGAGGTCGTGCGAAAGGGAGCGCGAAAGAAGGTCAAGCACTGTGTTGTCATCTTCGAGCGCCGCTGCCGCTAGCACGACTTGAGCCCGCACGAAACGATCACTGTCAAGCGCAAGATGCTGCAAGAACGACACCAGCCACGCGCTTTCGCCACATCGCTCCGCAACACGTAGCGCTGCAACTCGCAGCGCGGGCTCGCCCTTCGCCGCGTGCTCTAGATCAGCTGCTGTGCACGATGCGATCGCGCCGAGAGTCTCAAGCGCTGCGATACGAACTTCAACAGAACACGCTTCATCGCGGAGCATCGCCTGAAGTGGTGCGACAGATTCGTTGTCGCGACGAGCAACGAGTTCTCGTCGCACTTGGTCGCGCAAGCCCTTCTCAGGAGTCTTCAGGAGCTCAGCAAGCGCCGCTGCGGAACTTGAGGAGAGTCTCGGCGGGGATCCGGCTCGCTCGCCATCACGAACCACGCGCCAAATCCGTCCGTTTGAGATCGGAAGCGTGAGACGCCGCGATTCCACCTGCTCGCGCAAAAAACTCGTCATGAAGTTCCGATGCTGCACAATGCCGCGATACATGTCCGCGATGTAAAGCGCTCCATCGAGACCTGCGCCGCACCACACCGGCCGGAATCGCTCGTCGGTTGAAGTAAGGAACGAGCGCGGCGCATCCGCGTTTGTTGCCGAGGGCACACCATCTTTCTGCGTCAAGTTGAAGCGTTGCACCAGATTCCCAGTGACTTCACACACAAATGCTTGCGTTGTTTGGCCCGCGAGCGAGGGACCTTCGTGAATGTGCGTACCGCACGCGCCAGTGAAATTGGCAAGGCGACCATCCTTCAGCGTGCCTTGCTGATACCCGCGATTGACCCCTGGTGTTAGGTGACTTGGGGCAACGGCCATGTCGGTCGCTGCGCGCGTGGGTACTCCCTCAAATCCCTTCTGTGTTGGTTGACGAGCTGCCGCGGTGCGCGGAACAAGATCAACGAGGAGCGGGTCTGAGTTCGGTGAGCAGTACACGCGCCCGAAAGAGTCTTGCGAGATCCCCCACTGACCATGAGCAAGTTGTGGAATCAACTCGAATCCACGATCCGTGTTGGGACGCACACTGAATGGACTCTGGGAGATCAGGAAAGAACCATCGAGTCCAAAGAAGAGTCCGTTGCCGGCATGCTCTGGATTGTCGAGTGCTGGCTCAAATCCACCCGAGATGACTTCAGTGCGATCCGCGTGACCATCGCCATCCGTATCTGTCGCGTACAACAGATGAGGTGGTTCGATGACGAGCGCTCCGCGCACTGCCGTGTTGTGTGTTCCGCCAAAGGTCCAAGGCGCAACTGCGCGAGGCGCAACAAGTCCATCAAGAAACACATCCGCGTGATCGAACACGCCGTCCGAATCCGTATCCGAAAGAACCTTGATGCGTCCAGTGGCGCTCAGCTCATCACTCCCACGAACATCGGTCATGTAACTCGGCATCTCCACGACCCAGAGTCTTCCGTCGCCATCAAACGAGCACGCAACCGGAGTCTCAATGAGTGGCTCGCACGCAACGAGTTCGGCGTGAAATCCGGCTGGTAGAGCGAAGGTCGCGAGTTCTTCAGCAGGTGTGAGTGGCGCGGGCGGCGTCAGCACCCTCCACTCTGGTGGCAGTTGTGGTTGTGTCTCGCCCTCGCGATCTCCATTTTGGCCCAACGCGACCGTCGTCGTCGCGAGCGCCAACAAGCCTGCTGTCCATCGAATCGCGTGGAAATCAAACATAGCGCGAAGAAGTGTACAGAACGACATGAAATGAAAGAGGCGGCTGCACTCGCAAGTCGAGTGCAACCGCCTCGCGGTTCGTAACGCGTTCTCCTTTGAGAATCACTTCGCTGGCGCTGTCGGAGTCGGAGCGGACGCGGCACTTTGCATGCGCTTCACAGCATCTTCCTTCGAAAGCATCGTGACCTTCTCAATCACAACTGCCTCAGTCGGGACATCGCCCATTTGCCCTCGTCCACCAGGAGTTGTGGCCAATCCAACCCCGGTCGGAACTTTCTTGATTTTGTCGACCGCATCCATACCGACGACGACTCGACCAAACACCGCATATGCAGCACCCCCATTTGGGCGATCCAGCATCGCGTTATCCACCGTGTTGATGAAGAACTGACTTGTCGCGCTATCAGGAACCGAAGTACGCGCCATCGCGATTGTGCCACGCGTGTTCTTCAATCCGTTCTTCCACTCATTCTTGATTGGGGGCGCGGTCTCTTTCTGCGTCAGCGTCGCATCAAATCCACCACCCTGAATCATGAAGTTCTCAATGACGCGATGAAAAATCGTGCCGTCGTAGTAACCCTTCTTGGCGTACTCCACGAAGTTTGCGACAGAGATGGGCGCGTGCGTCGCGTCGAGCTCAAGCAGAATGTCGCCCTTCGAAGTTTTCATCAAGGCGTACTCGTACGTTGCCTCCGCTGGCTTACTTTCGACCGAAGCCGGTGGTGTGGAGGGTGCGTCCTTGGGAGTCTGTGCGTAAGTGCCACTTCCAGCAACTGCGGTCAAGAGTGTGGAGGCGATGATGATGAGTTTGGTCTGCAACATTGGTGGGGCGTTAGAAAGAGTACTTAGAGGTGAGACGAAGGTTTCGTTGGGATGGACTCGCGAACAATGTAAGGCTTGATACCGCCAATCGCATTGTTGGCGTCTGAGAGGAGTTCGAGCACAAAGCCCATCGCGAAGAAAAACAACGCGGAGAGAAAGAACATGATCGCGACAAGAAATGGCGGTCGAGTTCCCAAATCCACATCATGCGCGAACTTCTCATACAACAACCAGGGCATCACGATGCAATCCACGGTGAGAAGGAGCACGCCGATTCGCCCAAAGAGATAGAGCGGCCGCGCCTTGAAACTCGATTGGAATCCAAGCATCAGAATGTCAAAAAGCACATCGAACGAGCGCGAGATGCCGTAGTGGCTATGACCTGCGTAGCGTGCGAAGGACTCCACAAAGACCTCTCCTGTCGCGCCGCCGCGCATATGCACAAGCGCAGGAAGCAGTCGGTGATGCCCCGGCCGAAGCCGAAGCGATCGCGCGATGTCTCCGTCGATGAGTTTGAATCCGCCCATATCCCGAATCTCGCAACCTGTAACTCGACGCAAGATGAAGTTCGCGATCAAGCTCGGAATTCGCTTGAGCATCATCGACTCCTTGCGAAGAATCCGTGACGCGCTCACCAGCACATACCCCTCGTCCATCTTGCGAAGCAGCATGCCGATTGATTCTGGTGCGTGCTGAAGATCTCCATCGAGCACCACGATGCGCCTCCCACGCGACGCTTGCATGCCCGCATACATCGCACTGCATTGCCCAACATTGCGACTCAACATCAAGACGCACAATCTTGGGTATCGAGGCGCGAGTTCTCGAAGAAGCGCCTCGGTGCGATCGGTCGATCCATCGGAAACGATGATGATCTCGTAGGGCACCTGCAGTGCGGAGAGTGCTGCGTCGGTCCGACGCACGAACTCTTCTATGCACAACTCCTCGTTGTGCACAGGCGTGACGGTCGAAACCTCAATCGAGTGCGTGGTCATCATGCGTGTTCGCGTTGGGTGGTGTTCAAGCGATCAAACCCAGTCAGTGTCCACCGCTCTCGCACAGCGGTCGCGAGCCACGACGACTCAGAGAGACTCTCAAACTCAGGGCGCCAAAGCCTTGCAACCTTCATCTTACCGAAGGATGGATCGAGACACGGATCGAGCTTCGAAACCAATCCGGGGTGACAGACTATCTCGATGATCGAACCACGCTCCGCTCCGCGAAAGGCGTGTGCTGCGCGCTGCGGCGTGAGCGCCACACCTTGGTGCGCGATTCCCCAGACGGAATCAGCGCTCGATGTATGAGTTGTATGCGTGCGCGTCTTCGCACACCAATGGTGAAGCAAGCGTTTCCGCAACAACCCAAGATCCCAAGTCGCACAGCCGAACCGCTCCTCGCTCCGGCGAATCCATGGGATCGAGAATCTCTCCGCGACGCGGCACGCAACCTCGAAGAGGCCAGGCAAACAGTGTGTGTGTTTTTCGCCATCGATGTGGGAGAGTGCGAAGCCCCGCGACAAGAGCGACTCGACTTGGCGACCCCATTCAAGTTCGACCTCTTCAAGCGCCAACTTGCCGAAGGCGAGTCGCGACCACAGTGCTGTGAATGTGCCTACGAAGCGACCATTGGCGTCCACGAGTGAGCGAACTTCGCTCGCTGGAGAAAGTGGTGTCCCTCGCAACACATTCAAGTGCGCGCCGAGAGAAACCCCCGGTATTGAACGCACTTGTTCAACATGTGGACCGTTTGCAAGAACACTTGCGCTCGTAATCGTCCCCAGTTGTGCGCAATGCTCAACGGCGCGCTGCACCGCGGGGTGCAAGCCAAGATCGTCGGCATTCACAATGACTTGAAACACTCGGGCAGCGTATCGACCGAGTTCCTCGCGGCTCAGTCAAAGAACTGAAAGCCTGCTTCGAACGCGGGCCGGCCATCAAGAGGCATATGACGACTCCAAACCACCATGCCGGATCGACCGAGTCGCGTGCCTTCTGGGAGAAGGCGCACAAAGGTCGCGCTTGAGCCCTCGACAAACGGCAGGTTGGATCGAAGCCGCAAGCCACCGTCACTCATGTCGACAAGTTGATATCGGATCGTCGTCCATGGCTGGTGGTGCCACAGCACGACGACCTCGGCTGGAAACTCATTGCGATCGCCTCCGCGCCGCTCGGCACTTGATGCACGAGCCGCTTCTCCGGTGGGATCTTGAAATGCAGAGTCATGGAACACGGCAATGCAGGTCATCGACGCGCTCGAGGGAGCAATACAGGCGAAATGTCGAAAATGACGCGAAGGGAACGAGTCTTGGCACTTCAGCCACTCCGGAAGTTGCCCCATGCTGATTGAGAAAACATGCCGAAGTTGCGCCGCTAATCCGTTGAGAACCAGCCACACCTTGCCGATAGGTAGGAAGCATGGCGGATCCAACCGCACAGACGCCGTCCGATTCGCTTCAGCCAGCCCCCAGTGCGGGTTCGGCCATGGATGTCTCATCGATTGAAGCGATCCTTGAAGAGGTCTCTCGGGATGCGCCACAAGTACTCGCGGCAGCACTCGATAGCCCAGAGGGCACGGGCCCTGAAATCGAGTCGTTGCTTCGAGACATCGGCGCCCTTACTCAAGATGTTCATGTCGCCGTTCGTCCGCCAGACTTCGACATTGAGGCGCTCCACGCTGACATCGAGCGAGCACTCGCGGACGCGGAGGCTGCAAAGAGCTCTCCGAAGGCCAACGCGCCCACACTTGAGAAACCAAACACTCCACCACCTCCGCCACCCGCGCCTGTTGTGGTCACACCTGTGTCACGCCCGCAAGCTCCGCGAGTTGACCCACTCATCGCTGAGATTGACGCTGCGCTCGCGGATGACGCTGACAGTTTGATCGCTCGCGCTGATGGTGATGTGAAGAACGCTGTGGCAAGCGTCTTCGACGAGGGCACGCTTGCGGGACTCGATGAAGAGATCAATCGGGCGCTGATTGAAGCGTTCGGAACAAGTCGCCTTGAATCCCCGACCTATCTTGCAGATCCCAACGCGCGCATCAGTAACCCAGTTGGAAAGTTCGATGGGATCGCGAAGCAACTGCCTCCAGAAACCGAGCTCGATATTGTGAGAGCTACGGCCGCGGCGCCTCCCGCAAGCGCTACTGCAGCTCCCGCTGTTTCAACAGAGGCAGTACTTCCTCACGATGCGCCTGTGCAAACTCCATCGGTAGAGGCTCGAATCATCGCAGAGCAATCTGTGAGTGAACCACAACCCGTGCTTGAAGTTTCGACACCCGCGCATGCAGCACCCACAGCAACTGCGCGTGCTGTCGCTCAGGAGCCCGCGCGCGTAACGCTCGAATCTCCCGTGGCATCTCCTGCGCAGGAATTGGCTCTGGCGAAACCAGCGCGAACCCCCTCGAAACTTCTTGCTTCGATCACCGCGATGCTCTTGATGCCTGTGCGCATGCTCACGCAGGAACCTGTTCAACAGATCCTTGCGGCGCTCGCGCTCGCTACTTTTCTCGCGGTTCCAATCGCGTGGTACTCCGCGTGGCGGCAATCCCAAGCGCCGGCAGTTGGAAGGGTCTCCGAAGAAGTCTTGCCCCTGTCAACCACACCAGACGCGCCAGCCGAGGCAACAGCCACGCCATCAGCAGAAGCCCACGCGCCACCTGCTGCGCATCACTAGTCGTGTGACGGATACCATCGTCGATCGTGCCGAATCTCGTCGACGACTGTTTTGTGCTTCGCGCTTGGGACTGGTCTGAAACGAGTCAGACCACAAGTTTGTTTTGTCGTCAACATGGAATGCTCCGCGGCATTGCGAAGGGTGCGAGAAGAGATCGAGGTCGGTTCTCGGGCGGCTTCGATCTCTTGACGCTTGGGCAGATCGTCGCGGTCGTCAAACCAGATCGTGAGCTCCAGACCTTGACCGAATGGACGCTCCAGCGGGTGTTTCGGCGCTTACACACCGAGCTCTACCCAAATCTCACCGGTCTTTATATGGCGGACATTCTGCACCGCGCGCTCCCGCCAAGCGAGCCACACCCATCGCTGTTTGATGCACTGCACTCAGCGCTCGCTGCGATGGATGGCGGAGAGTGGCATGAATCTGAACTCCTCCGCTTTCAATGCGTCTTTCTCCGGGTGATCGGTCACCAACCGCTCCTTGAAGTTGGAGACATTGATCCTGGGCGTCTCGCGTTCTCTGCTCAAACCGGCGGCATTGTCGATTACCGAGAAGATCGCTCAGCTTGGAGAGTCCGCCCCTCGACGCTTGAGACTCTTTGCGCAGCCTTTGTGGGAGATTCCGTAGACGCGCTTGAGTCTGAATCTGTGATTCGCGGAAATCGGCTTCTCTCCACCTACACGCGAGAGTTGCTCGGCGAAGATCTGTGCACGCGGCGGATGCTCTCGGCGTAGCTCTTGGTATGCGAGAACTGGGCTTTTTGTGCCCGTAAAACGCTTGTGAGTGCTCTTGCAAGAAAGGGGGTTCTTGCCACTCAACCTGAACTGTTCGATTGTCGATGCTCGACCTACGAAGTTGTGTGGTTGGATTGCTTGTTGGCACTCCTTTGGAAGCGTCCCATGGAATCAGCGCAGATCGAACGAATCCTTTCGACTCCAGAGCTGCCGACATTGCCAGCAGTCGCCATCCGTGTCATTGAACTCGCGAGACAACCCGATGTTGCGTTGAGTGAGATTGCGCGGGTCATCGAGAATGATCCAGCAACCTCTGCCAAAGTCCTTCGACTCGTCAACTCAAGTTACTACGGTCTCACGAAACGCTGTGGATCGATTCAACAATCACTCGCGTTTCTTGGTCTACAAACAGTGAAGGGGCTTGTGCTCGGGTTTAGTCTCGCGCGTTCCGTTGGCAACAGCGATGACAAGGATGTCAGTTTCAATTTCCTTGACTACTGGCGACGTTCGTTGTACTCCGCGTCTGCTGCGCGCGAAATCGCACTCCGCTCGAAGCGTTGTGACCCGGATGAAGCATTTGTCGCAGCGCTCATTCAAGACATTGGGATGGTTGTGCTCTGGCGAGCGTATGGTGATCGCTATCTTCAAGTGATCGATGCTGCGCGCGGCGAACACCAGCGGCTTCGTGATGCTGAGTGGAAAACACTGCAGGTGGACCATGCTGAGATCGGCGCAGCATTGATTGAACGATGGCGATTTCCGGAATCCGTTTGTGCCGCGGTCCGATTCCATCACGCAAGTGTTGACGCGCCACAATCCAACGCCGCCCTCGCGCAAACCGTTGCCCTCGCAAATGAAGCTGCAGAGGTCTTGCAGCGCGGTGGGCGTGGTGTCACTGGTGAACTCGCTCGCGAAACGGCGATCATTCGGTATCGCCGTCACGCTGAAGATTGGTTCGGTTTGCGACCTGGCCCAACACTGCTTCTTCTTCAAACGATCACAAACCTTGCGGATGAACTCTCGAAAGCATTTTCACTCGACACCGGTGGGAAGCCCGATGTCGCTGCGCTTCTCAAACAAGCAAGAGAACTCAAGGACGAACAGCGACTCCCAGATCCAGAACCTGCTGCAAACTCGCTCGGGAGCGAGCCAGATTCACTTGATTGTCTGACGGGGCTTCCTGACCGACATGTGTTCCAGCGAGAACTCGATGCTGCGTTCTTGACGAATCACTCGAACTCCGCGATCGGACTCCTGCTCATAGGACCGGATGGCGTGCGCGCGATGAGCGACACCTACGGCAGCCACGCGAGCGATTCCATCGTTTCGGCTGTTGCGACCATGTGCCAGGATGTGCTCGGCCGACACGGTCGACTTTTCCGTTTTCTTGGAACCGAAGTCGTCGCGATCGTTCCGAGTACCGACATGACTGAGATGTGCCGACTCGCCGAGGCGATTCGACGCCGAGTCACCGAAACGCCGCTTCAGGTTGAAGGTCCGCGCGGAGTGCGTGCCGCCCCCTTGTCGGTCACTGTTGGTGTGAGTCTGTATGAGAGTGAAGCGTCGCTTCGACAACCAACCGGTGTCGATTCAGCGCCCCAACTCATGCGCGCGGCGATGTTTGCACTTGCCACAGGGCGTGCACAAGGTCGAAACCGTGTTGTCTTCTTCCGGCGCGAAATGCAATCACAACCTTCGTGACTGACCGCTGAGTCACGCGGTCGTCGTGGTAGCTGCCTCAGCCTGTGGCTGCACTCGAACTTGCACCATAGGGACAAGCGGAAACGCTGTTACACACGCGCGCAAATCTGCTTGGCTCACAGCGGCGAGACGCTCTACCTCCGCGTCGAGCGAAAGAAAAGGCTGTCGATAGCAATAGAACGCACCGAGGCGATGCATTCGACCACTTGGCCGCTCGCCTGCTGATGCCGCGCTGGTCGCAATACGGGCTCGCGCGCGCTCCAAGTCGTCATCACTGATCGAAGCGCACAGTGCAGTCAGTTCTTGTGTGAGAATCGAATGCACTTCCGCAACACGGTCCGCGTCGCACACCGCGCAAATTGCGTACTCCCCCGCTCGATCGTGCCCGTCGTAACCAGCGGATGCTTCTTCCGCGATACCGGTCTCGATCAACGCCCAATGCAAACGCGAACCATCCCCACCACCAAGAATGTGCATCAGCAATGAAGCCGCGTAGCGATGTGGATCATCCACACTCGGCGCTGGCATCGAAAGAATGAGGTAGTGCCGCGACGCGTTTGGAAGCGCAATGGTTGTCTCGTGCGCCTTTGGAGCCCACGTGGGGTATGCGCGCGTGGACTGCCCTCGCTCCCAGTGACCACAGAGTTTATTCGCGTGTGCGACTAACGCATCGAAGTCGACCTTGCCGGCGGCGCAAAGCGCGGTGTTGTCTGACGCGTAACGTGCATCGAAGTACGCTTGCATCGCGTCGCGTTGCAAATCACTCACGGTCTTGGTGGTTCCGAGCACGCGGTGCGAGAGCGGGTGACCCTCATACAGGCGCTCGAGCATGTTCTCAAATGCGACTGAGAATGGTTGATCAGCGTACATCGCGATCTCCTCAAGGATGACGCCGCGCTCTTCATCGAAGTCTGCTTGCCGCAAGGATGGTCGAAGAATGTCTGCGAGAACTTCGAGTGACGCATACAAGCGATCTGGAACCGCGTGCACGTAGTACGCCGTCAACTCGTTGGTTGTGTAGGCGTTGTGGTTCGCCCCGAGATCGTCGAAATCGCGATTCACCATCTCTGCGTTTCTTGTCGGCGTCCCTTTGAACATCATGTGTTCAAGAAAGTGAGAAACACCCATCAGCGCTGTTGGCTCATCTCGCGCCCCAGTCCGTACAAAAAACCCAACTGCTGCTGTATGCGCAGACGGATCGATCTCCGCGTGAATCTCTAGGCCATTCGCGAGCGTGGTGGAGCGATACTCAATCGACATGTGGTCAGGGTAACGGCGAATTCCGTTTGGCTTTCGCGGTTCCACAACTTCGTTGATTCGCTCGGTCTACACTTGACGACCCATGCTCGAGGATGCTGTTTCGCAATCCCCTGCTTCTCGTTCCGACTCTGAGGTGTGCGTCCGAGCGACCGCAAGATCGGACGCTGTTGCGCGAACCTTGGCGCGCCATCCAAAGCCCCTTGGTGGAGACACCGCACGGTCCACGGGCGTGTCGCTCATCAACCTCGCAGGCATGGTGCTCAACAATCAAGATGCGCCTTCCCAAATGCGCATTGGTCGCAAGCCAGATTGGCTTCGCGCGCGAGTGCCTGGTGGTGAAGGATTTGATCGAATCAAAAAGATCGTGGACGACCACAAACTCCACACTGTGTGTCAGGAAGCTTCCTGTCCAAACATGGGTGAGTGTTGGGGTCGCGGCACGGCGACCATCATGATCCTCGGAGACACATGCACGAGGTCGTGCGGGTTCTGTAATGTGAAAACCGGGCGACCTGCGTCAGTTGATCTCGACGAACCCAAACGCGTTGCAGAGAGTTTGCGACTCATGAAACTCCGCCATGTCGTCATCACGAGTGTGAATCGAGATGAGCTTCCTGATGGCGGTGCTGCAATCTGGGCAGAGACGATTCGGCGGACACACGAAGCGTGCCCCGAGATGTCAGTTGAAGTGCTGGTTGGCGACTTCTGCGGAGATGAGGCTGCTCTGCAGGTCGTCATCGACGCGCGACCCGAGATTCTCGCCCACAACATGGAAACCGTGAAGCGTATGCACCCCGCGGTGCGACCTCAGGCCAAGTACGAACGCTCACTTCGTGTCTTGAACCAGATTCATGACGCTGGACTCGTCACGAAGACGGGCATCATGGTTGGTATTGGCGAGAAAGACGAGGAAGTCTTCGAGCTCTTGCGTGATGTGCAAGACAAGACCCACGCCGAGATCATCACCATCGGTCAATATCTTCAGCCCACACGAAACCACCTTCCCATCGAGCGTTGGGTGACACCAGAGAAGTTCGTGGAGTACCGCGCTGCGGCGCTTGAGTACGGGTTCCGTGTGTGCGAGAGTGGGCCACTCGTCCGGAGCTCATATCACGCAGAAGAGCAGGTTGACTTGTTGGTGGGCGCAGCGCGTGAAACGCACGAAGGCATGCGTGACCTTCTCAAGCGCAAGTCCTGAACAGGCGTCACCTCAGCCTGTTGCGCGAAAGGAAAGACCCGGGGCGCTGACGACCTGGTTGCGCCCGCGGCGTTTTGCCGCATACAGCGCAGCGTCCGCGCACTCCACGAGTTCTTCCCATGGACTCGATTGACTCAGGCTCTCTGACCCAGCAACCCCAAAGCTTGCGGTGACTTGAAGATCGTGTTGCTTCGGCCAACAAAGTTGCATGAGGTTCGTTCGAATGCGGTCCGCAACCTCGTGTGCTTCGGGAATCGAGACACCTGGAAGAATCAATGCAAACTCCTCGCCTCCATAACGGCACGCAACATCACTCACCCGTGATCCAGCAAGAAGCGCCGCGAACTGCACAAGCACTGTGTCGCCGAACGGATGCCCATAACGGTCGTTGATTGACTTGAAGCGATCCACATCCGTCATAATCAAGGATGTTGGTCGCTGGTATCGCCTCGACTCTGCGTGCTCCGCCGCGAGTCGTGTATTGAAGTACGCCCTATTCCAAAGCCCGGTCAGCCCGTCAAGCTGCGCGCGCTGTGCAAGCATGTAGATCAAGCCCTGCATGCGACAGGCGACATTGATTCGTGCACCGAGCTCAAGAAACTCAAATGGTCGCATCACAAAGTCGTGCGCCCCACGATCAAACGCATTCACGCGCTCGAGAGGCTCATCGGTTGCGCTTGCGTAGATGACAGGAATCCCTGAGGACTCACTGCATTGCTTGAGGCTCGTGAGACACTCAATCCCAGACATGTCCGAGAGATCGCTGTCAAGCAAGATGACATCTGGTTTCTCCGCTCGAGTGAGATTGATGCCATCCGCTCCAGTGAACGCAGACATCATCTCGAGCTGATCGGTGCTCAATCGGTTGCGCACCAACCGATGCATCCATTCGCTCGAATCGATGAACAAGAGCTTCCAAACTTTGTTCGCTGCGTTACTCATGCCTCAACTCAATCAGAGCCGCGGGTTGTGAGACAATCTCCAACGACCGCCAAACTTGGATCTAGGGAAAAGAGTTCGTTCTAGAGTGAGATCGACCAAGTCGAGACGCTGCTCTTGGTGGAAGGATGCGTGGATCGGAACGGATAGGTTGTGCAATCACTACAGACCAACCAAATCGCGTGCGTGAACGGGGTTGAGTGTTATGGGGCGCCGTTGGGTGGCTTACAAATCGTGACCCGGGTGCTCGACGAATCCGGTACGCTCAGTGCTTCACTTTTACCTTTGACTACGCGAAGGCGTTGTCTTCAGGAGTCCTGCCCGTGTTACCAAGTCCACCCGCCCGAGAGGGCCAGTTAGGTTTTCTTTACTGCCCGCCGTACCGAGTGCAGGGCATAAGCGTCGCAGGCGAACAAACTGTTGTTCAGGTTCCAGAACTTGATGTGTGCTTTGACATGGGACAATGCACTCGCGCATCGCTTTCTGCCTCTGTGGTTGCGCTTTCACACGCACATATGGACCACATCGGCGGACTTCCGTACTGGTTCAGTCAACGACACTTTCAAAAGATTGGTGCGGAAACCCATCAACCAGACACTGGACAGCCTGCTGTGCGGGGAAGTGTGGGCAAGTGTGTGTGCCATCCGGAACTTGAAGCTCCATTGCGAGCGATGTTGCGCGCTTGGGAACCACTCGAGCGACAGCGCACGCCATCCGAGATCATTCCACTCGCACCAGAATCCGAGTTTCAAATCAAGAACAATATCTCTCTTCGCGCGATCGAAACGAGTCACACTGTTCCAAGCCTTGGTTTTGCTGCTGTAGAACGACGCAGCAAGCTCAAGGAAGAGTATCGGGATGTTCCGCAAGACCGCCTGCGTGAACTTCGACACGCTGGGACCGAGATTACAAGCCTCGTAGAAATCCCGTTGGTCGCGTACACCGGTGATACAGAGCCCGGAGAGTTTCTTGTACGCAATGAATTCGCGAAGGCAAAGATCGTCATTGTGGAGTGCACATTTTTCGAACCAGAACACCGCGCTCGAGCGAGTACTGGCAAACACATTCATGTTGAGGACCTTGTCCGACTCCTCCATGTTTGGGAAGCTGAGTCGGTTGTCATCGTGCACGCATCGCGGAGGACAACCATTCCGTACGCGCGCGAACGGCTCCAGAAGTTGTGCGGCGAACACCTCCCGCGCGTTCATCTCTTGATGGATCACCGGATGAATCGAATGCGGTACGAAGCGCAAGTCGCTGCTGCGCAAGCGCTCGTCGCCGAGCGCGAGGCAACGCTCGCTCCGCCGGCGCCACAGGCGCTCCCGGCTGCACCAGACTTGGACGAGCAATCGTCGGGCGCAGAGTCAACGCCTTAGAGGTTGACGCAACTCGACTCAAGGCGTACCTTCGTCTCCCTTCGCTTGAGTCAACGGAAGTGACTCTCGATGAAGCTTGTGATGTGTGTGCTCCGCAGGACGCGGTCAGAACCGTGGTGATGTGTATTTCGTAACGCGTCGTTGTGTTTGATGTTTTGCTTTGCGTACATCGCAAGAAGGCTGACCACATGGCGCGTAGTGCTTCCGCTCTCAGCAACCCAACCATGAACCGAAGTGAACTCAAAGTTGCGTTGCTTGGGCACCTGCGAAGCCGGCACACAGATATCTGTCGCCATTGGTTCGACAACATCGAACCAAGTGTGGTGCAAGATGGGGTGCTGCGACTCGTCGTCCAAGAGCCAGTCCAACTGAAGTATCTACAACGCTGTTGTATTGAGCCATTCACTGAAGCAGCGCAGGCGGTCACTGGTCACCTTGTTGTGGTTCGATTCGTGAGCCCCGCCGAAGATCAACAACTCACCGCCACTGGGCGCGGGGTTCCGGTGGCACGCCCTGTGATTTCATCGAGTGATGGGAATGAACTCCCGTCGTGGCTTGATGAGCAGATGGTGATTTCACCAGACTACACCTTTGATTCCTTTGTCATTGGACCTGGCAACCGACTCGCGCACGCCGCAGCTGGCGCGGTGGTTCAGAATCCCGGTCGGGCCTACAACCCATTCTTTGTGCATGGTGGAGTCGGACTTGGCAAGACGCACTTGCTGCAATCGATTTGCCAGGAGTTGTTGCGGAAGAATCCACAGATGAGACTCTGCTACATCTCCTGCAACACATTCATGGATCTTTTCCATGAATCGGTGAAAGCGGGCCGAATGCCAGATTTCAGAAATCGATTCCGCACCTGTGATTGCCTCGTCATTGATGACATCCATTTTCTGTCAAAGCACGAACAAACGCAGGAGGAGTTTTTTCACACATTCAACGCACTGAGCCAACTCGGTCGCCAGATTGTGCTTTCATCCGACGCGCAACCAGATGAAATCCCGTCGCTTGAGCGAAGGTTGACGAGTCGATTTCTCGCTGGACTCGTCGCGCGAATCGATCGACCAACATTCGAAACTCGTGTTGCTATCGTGAAAGCGAAGGCGGCGCTTCACCAACTTGCGCTTCCGGATGATGTGCCGGCGTATGTCGCCGCGAAGATTGATTCCAACATTCGCGAGCTTGAAGGTGCGCTCACGCGCATTCGCGGACTTGCGATGGCCAATCGCGCGCCAATCACGCTCGAACTGGCGAAACTCGCCCTTGAAGACGAGCCAACGAGGGCTTCGAGTTCCACGCCGACACTCCAGACCATCATCGAAGTCGTTGCTCGTTACTACGGGGTTCGGCCAATCGACATCCTTTCTACACGCCGAACCAAGTCCATCGTCCTGCCAAGACATGTAGCGATGTTCTTGGCGCGAAAACACACTCGGTTTTCGCTCGAAGAGGTTGGTGGTTACTTTGGTGGTCGAGATCACACGACAGTGATGCATGCTGTCCAAACCATCCGAGATCGGCTTGAACAAGAAGAGCCACTTGCCTCGGACAGCCAGCGGATCGAGAAGGAACTCGAGAGGCGCGCACTCGGCGATACCGCCGAGAACTAGTTGCCGCGGTATTGGGGTGGTGGAAAACCTGTCGCGATCGTTCGACCAAAGTGTTGTGGTTGTCGATGTGGACAACTTCGTTGGACCGCCCACACCTAGATCTGGGTTGGCATCGAATCTCGCGGACGGCAAGCGACTTCCCGGCGAACGGTTCTTCACAACGCGTTGATGACATAAGACGCTGAGCGACCGTGGTTTATGGCGGAAAGTGCAACCTCAGCCCCCAAAACGACGGCGCTCTGAACTAGGTAAGAAGATGAAATTATTTACTCTGTCTTCAAACGGGCAATGCCGTTTGGCACACTAATCCCCGCGCGACTTACCGTGCTGAGTTCCATCAAGCTTGTGAGTTCGATGTGGAAATCTGTGGTAGTGGGCTGCATCTTCGAAATCCTCGATCTACCCGATCGCAGAACGCGCGTCCGTAATTCCAACTCGTTGCTGGCATTGTGAGCACCAGACACTTGTTCGTTGTGCAATTGCAGACCGTTCGAGTTGCTCACCACACACGGAGCAAGGGAGTCGGCCTCGACCGTAGACCTGGTGCTTTGGCACGAAGGCTCCTCGGTCACCGTTTCCATCGCGGTAATCACGGAGCGTGCTTCCGCCGGCGTCGATCGCACGAACCAAGACTTTCTGTATCGCGCGATGCAATCGGTTGGATTGCGCTGCAGTCAGAGCACTTGAAATCGAGAGAGGATGAAGCCGCGCAGCAAAGAGAGACTCATCAACATAGATGTTGCCGAGCCCGGCGATCATCGACTGATCGAGAAGTGCGGATTTGAGCGATCGGTGTGTCGATCGAAGCAGTTGCCGGAACTCCACCGAGCGTACTGCGAGTGCGTCGGTCCCGAGTCTTGACCAACGCAGTGTTTCAAGTTCAGTTTGGCTTGCCGCGGCAACGAGCCCACCAAATCGGCGTGGATCGCGAAAGACCAAACGGGCCCTCAAGGTTTTCTCTTGAGGGTGGCTCAGGATCCACACCGCATGCCGGTGGTTCTTCGGCTGACGATCATCAGATTGTGCGGTTGTGACGAAGCACTGTGCTGTCATTCCTAAATGAACACCCAGAACACGACCATCGTGGACTTCGATCGAAAAGTTTTTCCCATGGCGATGAAGAGCTTTCACCGTCCCGCCCACCATCATCGATTGGCGCGTCGCACAGTGCGGGCCGAGTTGGCAGAGCATGTCCTGTCGGTGGAGCGTGGCTTGCGCGATACGGCGCCCAACAAGCAGAGGCTCGAGCGTTCGGCGCAGGTGTTCAATCTCAGGCAATTCGGGCATGCAAGATCTTCAAGGTGTATCACAGCGGTCAAGGTCGTTGTACCGCAAAGGTATAGTGACCACTTGCCATTTCGCTTCTAGAAATGAGCTTTGTTGATGGAGCATCACGATGCAAGACACCCCCAGTGGACACGCATTTGCAAGCAGTGACAGTGCGAGTTCTATCGCTCAAGTGCGCACGGCATATGATCGGCTTCGTACAGAGATTCATCGCACGATAGTTGGGCAAGATGAAGTGCTCGAACAGGTGCTCATTGCGATGTTCTGTGGCGGACATGTGCTTCTCGAAGGAGTCCCAGGACTTGCCAAGACGCTTCTTGTTTCGACGATCGCGCGAGCGATGTCGCTGCATTTCACTCGGATTCAATTCACTCCAGATCTCATGCCGTCAGATATGACCGGTACCGAGGTGATTGAAGAGGACAAGTCAACCGGCACACGACAGCTTCGCTTTGTCCGCGGACCGATTTTCGCGAACATGATTCTCGCGGATGAAATCAATCGGACGCCACCAAAGACACAAGCAGCGCTTCTCGAAGCAATGCAGGAACGCCAGGTCACCTCTGGCGGAGTAGCGATGGCGCTGCCCTCGCCCTTCTTTGTGCTCGCGACACAGAATCCGATTGAGCAAGAAGGAACCTATCCCCTCCCCGAAGCTCAACTTGATCGATTCATGTTCAATGTGCGAATTGGGTACCCCAACGAAGCGGACGAACTCGAAATCGTTCGAAAGACAACTTCACGAGAATCTGTTGAGCCCGAAGTTGTACTCAGCACAGCGCAATGCACAGAGATTCAATCGCTCGTGCGCTCGATCCCGGTTGCGGATCATGTCACGAAGTACGCCGTACGCATCGTGCGCGCAACGCGTGTTCGTGAGAACGACGATGCGCTTCCTATTTGTCGTGATTACCTTGCTTGGGGCGCGGGTCCTCGCGCAAGCCAGTTTTTAGTGCTTGCGGCGAAAGCGAAGGCAATTCTTTCGGGCGCAACCCATGTCACGCCCGCACATGTTGAGGCCATGGTCTTGCCAGTCATGCGTCACCGCATCGTGGTGAACTTCAATGCCGAAGCAGATGGCGTGAAGGCGGATGATGTACTGCGCACGATACTCACGCATGTTCACCCTGATGGAACCGATCCAAACACAAGCAAAGGCCTCGACCTTTCTGTGCGTTGAGGAACGACTCTTCCCCAGATAGAAAGGGGCGCAGCGTGAAGACCCACAACCGAATCGAGCGAATGCGCGCCGAGGAGTACCTCGCGCCAGAAACGCTGATGCAGCTTGCGCCATTTGAATTGCGCGCGCGTGCGATTGTGGAGGGACTCTCTTCAGGCATGCACCGTTCCCCCTACCAAGGGCTTGCCGTTGAGTTTGCAGAGCATCGGCAATACACACCAGGCGATTCAATTCGAACCCTTGATTGGAAGGTCTTCGCGCGGACGGACAAGTTGTATGTCAAGCGGTACGAACAAGAGACAAATCTCGATGTGGTCATCTTGATCGATCGATCACGCTCCATGCGATATGGCTCGCTTGGCATGAAAACTGGTTGGGGAGGGACGGATCCCTCGCGAGCAACTTCACACTGGACGAAATGGGACCACGCGACCGCAATCACAGCGGCACTGGCGTATCTCTGTTTGCAACAAGGCGATCGTGTTGGTGTAGCGACTTTTTCCGATGGCTTGCACACCGCGCTTCGTCGGAGCGGTGCGCGGGATCAATGGAGAGCGATCGTGCAGGCGCTCGCGGTCGAGCCAGTGGTGGGACAGGCCAGTTTCGCCAAGGCCGCCGAGCAGGCGCTCGTCAAAGTACACAATCGCGCACTGTTCTTTATCGTGAGTGATTTCCTTGGGCCAGTGGATGAAATCCGCGCCATGCTGGCTCGATTTCGACACCGCAAAGATGACATCGTGCTTGTGCAGACCCTTGATCGACAGGAGCTTCGATTCGAGCTTGATGTACCAGCGCCGTTTCTTGGCCTGGAGGGCGAGCCCGCGCTTGAAACAGATCCACAAGCGATTCGCGCGGCGTATCTCCAAGTCATGCGCGAGCACATCGAGCAACTCGCCACAACAACACGGGCGTTTGGCGCGGACTTCTTCACGGTGGACACACACGAGTCGGTAGGACCAGCCTTAGCAGCGCTTCTTGATCGTCGCACCTCATATGCAGGACGGCGGGCGCGATGAACTTCCTGCACCCAGGTTTTCTTGTTGCGGGGCTCGTGGTTTCGACGCTTCCAATTCTCATTCACCTCCTGTTGCGGCGCCGCCGTGCACCTGTGGAGTGGGCGGCGATGGCGCTGCTTGAGGAGGCCATTCGACGGACTTCTCGACGACTTCGAATAGAACAGCTTCTGCTGCTTGCGCTCCGCGTTCTCGCGATCTTGCTCGTGGGTGTTGCGCTCTCGGTTCCATTTCTTGGAAGTACAAACAACGCCTCCACATCTCGGCGAACAATTGTGTTGGTCCTTGACGATGGCGTTCAAAGTGGATTGCGTGTTGGTGAAACAACCGAACTTGCACAGCTCGCGCAAGATGGCATCTCAACCCTAGAAGGACTGCAAAGCGGAGATCGAGTGGCACTCGTCCTCGCATCGAAGCCTTGTCGCATCGAACTCTTACCCACCCAAGATCACACCAGTGTTGTTCGTGCACTGGAGCGCGCTGTTGCAGCTGAGGCCGCGACAGACTTTGTCGGCGCATTTTCGTTGGTGGAACAAATCCGTGAGGGAGTGGATGGCCCTCTCGATGTTGCGGTCTTGAGTCATTTCCGGCGCGGGTCAATTCCTGAAGGCGGCATGTTGCCGCCACTTACTCAGCGCGATCAAGCTCCGATCTCTATCCAACTTCACCCCGCAGCTACGACGGCCGGCACGAACGCCAGCGTGCTGAGTGTGGAGCCAAGAATCGACATCAGTGGGACAAGTGTGCTCGCACTCGTGCGGCTTGCGCGCGTTGGAGAAAATCTCGCAAGCGAGTCGACGCGGGTGTGGTTGACGGGTGAGGGGGTCAGCACCGGGCAGCCGCGACTACTCCGATGGGAGGCTGGTCAATCGGGCGCCACCATAGAATTGACGGCGCCGATTGATCAGTCCAAAGGAATGGATGGTCTCGCCGCGATTGAGGCACACATCTCAACCGATCAACTCAGTGCGGATGACACTTTCACAGCTCTGTATGAGGCTCGAAGCACAACTCGAGTTGGGGTCGCGGGTCATCGCACAAACCTGAGTGGTGCGACCATCGAGTCACTTCCTTCTTCAGTGTGGGTGGCTCGGGCGTTGGTTCCATCCGAACTCGCGCGAGATATGCAAGTCACTGATCTCGACGCGGCGTCACTTGATTCACGCGCACTCCTTGGACTTCACGCACTTCTGGTCACAAACCCAACGCTTGTGACGGAGCTTGGCTGGCGCGCGATCGGTAGCTTTGTCGACCAGGGCGGCGTTGTGTTGTTGTTCCCCGACAGTGGCTTCGAAGCGCAGACATGGACTGCGCAAATGAGCAACACCCTTCGGGTGCCGTGGAGTTTTTCGAGCGAGACACTGCCTCTCACTGAACCACTCCGACTTGACGCGCAACAGCCATCACAACAACGAGCCAACGCCCTCTTTCGAGCGATCGAGGGCGAATTGCCAGCTCTTCTCGCACCACTCGAGGTTTATAGATATCTGCACGCCACATCTGTTGCAGATGAAGATGTCTCACTGCGCCTCGAGAATGGATCGCCATTCGTTCTCGCCACACGCCCCGACGGCGCGACGCGCGGCAGTGTTGCGATGCTGACGACCAGTCCAGAACTTTCGTGGACGAATCTGCCAGTCAAACCAGCGATCGTTCCACTGCTTCAAGAAGCACTGCGGTCTGGATTACAGGCAGCGGGTGGCGTTCGTAGCGGCATCGTCGGAGAGCGCGCGTTGTTCATTGGTGAGTCAGGTGGGTCAATCGAAAGTCGAGATGGAAAGCGGCTGATGATTGGAAGTGATGGTTGGACGAGTGGCGTGTTTCCGAGCACGGGCGTGTGGAGGGGCGGAGAGAAGCGCAGCACTGCCGTCGCAGTCCATGTCGATACGAATGCCACGCGTCTTGGGGTTGTGCCGAGAGCCGAGATTCTTAGGCACTTCTCGCCGACCGGCGCAGCGTCGACGGTGTTTACGCACGAACAAGGCGAACGAGCAACTCGGTTTCTTTCTCACCCAAGCACCGTCGCGCAAGGATGTTTGATCGCGCTCGCGATTGTGCTTCTCAGCGAGAGCATTCTTTCGAAAGCCTTTTCGCGCGCAGGCGAGCGTCGTGCTGGACGAGCTGGTTCGGCCACAGACTTGGGATGGCGCGGACCGCGCAGCTATGCACGGCTCCGTACACAACCCAACAGTGCTCAACATCACTCCACACCAATCGCCAGTTCGAGCGGGATCACATCATGAGCGCTGTGCCCGAGCTGAACCCATCTTGGCTCGACTCACCACTTGTGCAGTGGCTCTTGGGAATTGATGCGGGGCCTGGTGGGTTGCCTGAAGGAACGACTGGGATCTCTGTCGTGTTTGAGCATCCCATGGCGGGGTGGGCGTGGTTTCTCTCTTTGCTCTGTCTCCTTGCCTTTTCTGTTTGGACTTACGCGCGACTGCATAGCTCGCTGCGCACAAGAGTTGGGTTGGGCACACTTCGGTTTTGTTTGCTTTCACTAGTGCTCTTCGCGGTGACGGGTCCGTCATTGAGGTTTGCTCGCGAGGAAGTTGAACGGGACCATGTCATCATGCTGCTCGATCGAAGTCGATCGATGGAAATCGGCGATGAAGCACTTGGCGAGTCGCGTGACACAGAGATGTTGCGCGCATTGCAGCGCGCGGTACCGATGTTCGATCTTGTGTCCGAGACGAAGTCGCTCGATTGGTTCGGTTTCGGTGCGGGCATCTTTCCCCTGTCCATTGAGGTATCAAAACCAGCCGAAGCGCGGTTCTCCACACTTGCACCACCTGATGCAGATGAAACGGATCTTGACAGCGCACTCAGTCAAGCGGTGACTCGGGTTGGCGGACGACCAGTGAGTGGCGTTGTGGTGTTGTCGGATGGTCGATCTACGACACCGATTTCTCGCGAGACACTCATCACGCTTCGCGATCGAGGCATTCGAGTGTTTGCTGTTCCCTTCGGATCGACAAATCCTATCGGTGATGCATCTTTGGAGTCGGCATCAGCACCACTTGTCGCGTTTGTTCACGATCGAGTTCCGGTCCAAGTGCTGATTGACCGAGGCGCGTATCAAGGGACGCTTCGCGCGGTGCTCGTGGATACCACGAGTGGGGCCACGCTTGACGCAAAGGAAGTTCGAGAGGGAGAAAGTACTGTCACCCTTGATGCGGTTGGCGGCGTCTCGGGCGAGGCGACTTGGCGTGTGGAATTGCGTGGTGATCCATCCGATCTTGTTGCCGCGAACAACACACAAACGATACGCCTCTCATTTGTCGATCGGCCTCTTCGCGTGCTCTACCTTGATGGATCTGCTCGTTGGGAGTTTCGTTACTTCAAGAACCTCTTGCTGCGAGAACCTTCTATCGAGGCGAGCACGATGCTGCTTTCGGCCGACCGCGATTTCGCGCAGGAGGGCAACATTGCCCTCGCGCGCGTGCCAAGAACAAAGGACGAGTTTGCACCGTACGACCTTTTTGTGATTGGGGATGTGCCGAGTGGGTTCTTTGCGCCTGAACAACTTGAGCTCATCCGCGCACAGGTCGCCGAGCGTGGGGCGGGATTGTTGTGGATTGGCGGGGAGCACGACACGCCCTCTTCGTGGGAAGGCACCGCGCTTGCAGATCTTCTCCCGTTCCGAGCACCATTCAATCTGCCGACAGTGACAGACTTGCAGATGGAACCCACCGAAGCAGCTGCCGGTCTAGGCTTACTTCGCCTCGCGCCCGATGAAGATGGAATCGGTCGTGATGGCGATGGTTGGCCCAACGCGTTGCACGACAGGAACAACGCGTGGTCAACACTCCGATGGGCGCAACGGATCCCCGATCATCAACTGAAACCAACTGCGGAAGTCCTCGCGATTGGTGTGGGGAAATCGCCAGCCACCCAGACAAACCAGAACTCAACCCCACTCGTCATGCGCATGCGCTTTGGCGCTGGGGAAACGATTTATGTCGCAACGGATGAAGTCTGGCGCTGGCGGTACGGTCAAGGCGAGCGGTTGCACGAGCGATTCTGGATTCCCATCGTTCGCATGCTTGCGCGAGAAGCGCTGATGTCGGGTGGTTCGGGTGCTTCTCTGTTGGCCGAGCCTCGACGCGCAACACTCGGGGAGCGCGTCGCGCTTCGACTCTCGATTCGTGATGAAGTGCTCGCGACCGCGGCGGCGTCATCTATTCCGATTGAGATTCACGACGCTGACGACAAGGTTGTTGCTGTGCTCGATGCACCCAAAGATGGCGCTGAAGCACGCGCAACTTGGTACGCGGACATGATTGGTGAGTACACAGCGACCGTCGCGGGGAGTTCGTTGGGCACTGTGACAACCGCCTTTTCGGTCGTGCGAAAGAGCGACGAGTTACGCGATGCAGCGCCAGATCACGCGGCACTCAACGTGATCACGGAAGCGACTTCTGGAGCTGTCATCCAACCAGGCGAGCTTCCTCAACTCGCTCCTTTACTCCCGCTTCGCGCGGTGACAACGGACGCACCAGTCTTCGAACGGTTGTGGGATTCACCCCTCTTCTTACTGCTCTTCTTTCTACTCCCGACACTCGAGTGGATTGGAAGGAGGCTGTCGCGGCTCGCCTAAGTGGCGATGTTCGAACTCTTGACCTATGCAGCAGCGCTTTCCTCAACTCGAACGCATTGCACGTCACTCAAGGATTCTCTTGATCGCAGGAGAGGGAGCGCTTGTGCTTGGCGTGATGTTGGCGGTCGCGAGTGTTTTCGTGATGCTGGATTGGTGGCTTCGGTTTCCGAGCGCTGTCCGAGCAGTCATGTTGGTCGCGTTGCTCGTACTCGCGTGGCACCTTTCGCGGCGCTACATGCTCCCTGCACTCCGATTCCGGCCAACAAGTTTGGACATCGCGTTCCGACTCGAACGACGCGAAGCGCAGTTGCGCGGTCGACTCGCAAGCGCAGTCGATTTTGCGACGACAAAGAGTGGCACTGCTTCGCGTGCCACACACGAAGGCGAACTCGAAGAGCGACTCACTCGAGAGGCCATCTCGAGTGTTGCGGAGACCATCGATGCCACAGAGGCACAAGTGCTTCGTTCGCCACTTCGGTATGGACCGTTCGGCAAGCGCGCAATCGTGTTGGTTCTTGCGAGCTGCACGCCTCTGCTGTTCTTGTGTTTCAGTCCGAACCTCTTCGGCGTCGGGATGTTGCGATTTCTTTCGCCGTGGAGCGCAGCACGCTGGCCTGCGCGAACAGAAGTGCACTCGCTTCTTGGGCGGGAGATGGTGCTTGCGAAAGGAGTTCCACTCGCACTCCGCGCGGAGCTCACCCGCGGAGATTCTGTGGGCGAGCGAGTGTGGGCGCATTACCGCGTGAGGCAGGACGCGACTCAAGTGTGGGGAGCGTGGAACGACGCTCTCCTCGCACGACAACCCAACAGCATCTACGAGCGAATTCTCGAAGTTGATGGTGGGGAAATGGAAGTGGTTTTCCTCAGCGCCGAGGATGAGAGTGAGGCATCACACATCACACTCGTTGATGCTCCCGCGATTGTGAGCGCTGCGTTCACCGCTCAACCACCGACCTATCTTCAGGATCACAACATCGCCCTTGAGCCAATATCGCAGTTGCTTGGCGACGGAACCGACGCGCGCGCCGTAGTGGTCGAGCCCGTGCTTGAGGGGAGCGTGGTGCACATCACGGCACAGTTGAACGGTGCGGCAGAGGTTTCTCTCGCGGGTTCTGAGGGGTTTGAGGGAGTGGTGCAGCTTGACGACAACGATCCAACCTCGCTGACGATCGACGGTCTTGCGAGCGGCGCAGCGAAGATTCATGTCAAGCTCCACGATCAACACGGACTTGAGAACCGCTCGTTGATCACCTTTGCCTTCGACACGATTCCCGATCGCCTCCCGACAGCAACCGTGACCGATCCACCGCACGACGAGTCCTTTGTTGTGGATGCGGTGATTCCTCTTCGCGCTGAACTTCGTGACGACCTTGGACTCGCGCGGGTCGGATTCGAATACGCGATTCGAGACGGGACCGCGAGTGGCGCAAGTAGCGAGCAGTTTGTCCGCGAGGATGTGGTCGCTGCCAAGGGGGTATTACAAGAGGAGACGCGTCTTCTTCCACTCTCTTCGTTCAAGGTGAGCCCTGGTGACACCGTGCTTGTGCGCGCGGTTGCCGAAGATGTCTTTCAGGTGAACGGCACACACCACGATCGAGTGCGGAGCGCCCCCCGCGCGCTCCGAGTCGTTGGAACAGAGGAGTTCGAGCAACAACTTCGCAGCGCGATCGCTTCGATCCGCCGTGATGCGAAGCGGACTGACGAGCTTCAAGCACGCGTCCAAGAGCGACTTCAAGGCGGGGCGAGCGCGGAATCAGAGAAGTCACTCTCACAAGCACAAGCCGAGGTGGGTGAGGCAATTTCACGGCACACGAAATCGCTTGAAGCGATCGCGCGGCGCCTGCAGCGCAACAACCACACCAATGACGAACTGACGCGATTGACGCGAGAAGCTGGCACCACAAGTGATGAGGCAGAGGTCGCGAGCGATGAAGCGTCTCGGCAACTCGCTGCAGCGGAAGACCCATCGACTGATCCAACGCAACAAGCAAAGGCAATGGGTCAAGCGGCAACAGCACAAGAGACGGTGCGCGCGGATTTGGAGGCACTCATTTCGATGCTTGATCGGGATGCTGACTCTTGGTTGTCGAAGCGCCACATCGAGGAGTTGCGTGCGCGCATTGAGGCATTGACGCGAAAGACCGACGCCCTCGCGCAACGCACACAGGCGAAGGCTCGCGAAGAGCTCTCGGTGCAGGAGCGCGCGGCGCTCGATGAACTAGCCGCGGCGCAACAGGACGCCGCGGATGACACAGATGCGCTCGTCGATGAACTCCAGGCGCGTCAGAAGGAAGTGCAAGGCGTAGACCCAGCGCTCGCTCGCGCTCTTGAGTCAGCTGCCAAGGCAGCGCGGGAAGGGCAAACACGGGAATCCCTCGAACAAGCCGCTGCTTCGACAAAGTCTAATCAACTTGCGCAAGCAGCGACATCAGAGCGCAGTGCAGCAGCAGCCTTGTCCCAAGCCGCACAAGCCCTCGAGGATGTTGGGAAAGTCAGAGCGGAAGAACTCGCTCGAATGCTCGAGTCCCTCGTCGAGAGTGTGCAGCGAATCCTGCAACAAACCGAAGCGCTCATCCCCAAGTTTGATGGCGTGGCGGAGATCGAGTTGCACGCGAGGCTGGTTGGACAACTCGCACAGAACACGCGAGGCCTCGCGAGTGATGCGCGTGGCGCTGGGCGCGCAGCGTCGAGAGTTGCACCATTTCTTGAGCGCGCCGCGGAGAGCCTCTCTGCTGCTGCGAGTCTCTTGCGTCGAGAGCCGCCGGCGATCGCCGACGCGAAGGCCGCAGGCGAGAGCGCCATTGCGAGTTTGCTCGACGCACTCAAACTCGCAGAAGAGGCGAAGGAGCGCGCTGAACGCGACGCAGCGACGGAGAAACGAGAAGAATTGCTCGAACAATACCGCGCGTTGCTTGAGCGCCAACTCTCACTCAAAGGACTTACTGAGCGCGTCACACAAACACCAGAGAAGCCCTTGACTCGTCGCGACCAAGTAGAACTACGACGGCTCTCTGTCGCTCAAGGAGAAGTGCGTGGCGCGATCTCCTCTCTCGCTCAATCCGAGGAAGCGATTACGAAGAGCGCAGCGTTCACTGAGGTGCACGAGGAGATTGACCAAAGTCTTGAGCGCGCGGTCGTGGCACTCAGTCAAGGGGATCCAGTGCAGGCGTCGGTTGCGCAGACGGATGGCGCGCAGGGCATGGGGGACCTCATCGCAGCGCTTGGCGAGGACGCGGATGAGGATCCATTCGCTGAGCGGCAACAGCCACAAGGGGAGACGGGCGGTGGTGGTGGAAGCGGGCAGTCGAGTGACCCTATTCCGCCACTTGCGGAGCTCAAACTTCTTCGGCAGATGCAGCGGCAGCTGTTTCAGAAGACGCTTCGCTTGGAGTCAGCGCGTGAGGCGGGTCTCGCTGCGGAACTCCTTGCGGTTGAGCGAGCGGCTCTTGCCGCTAAGCAGGCGCGAATCGTCGAGCTTGCAGAGCGCCTCGCGCAGAGCATGGAGCAATCGAAAGGCACTTCTCTTGAGGGTCGACCCACAACCAAGCCAGAGGAGGCGCCGGTTGAGCCACCCCAAGAACCTCCAACACAACAATACTCGGCATCGTGGAGGTACTTGTGGTGGGTGTGACTTCGATACTCATCGTTGTTGGGATTGGGCTTGTTGTGATCGGTGCAGTCACGCTTGCTCTCGTCTTCGCACTTTGCGTTGGTGCGAGTGGCGGCGGGATGACGCATGGCGAGGCCGACGCGATCGATTACTTACTCTTCTTGGATGATGCGTCTGATCCGCGCCAATCACGGGCGCGGGGCCATCGTGGAGGTCGCCGATGACCAACTTCTTCCGTGGTTTTTCTTACATTTCTGCAACGCATTGGAATCTGAGACGATGGAATGAGGAGGAGATCAGATCTCGAATTCGCCAGATGCCTGCCATGTCGATTCTCTTCCTCTCATCTTTCTTCTACGCCTCACTGCAAGCGGCACCTCCGAACCCCCCCACTGTGAGTCCGCCACCCAACGCGAGTGGTGGAGCTCAGGATGCTGGGCGATCTCTTGACGACATCCTGGGAATCCCAGAATCTGAGCGCGGTGGTTCTCGTGGCGCGGATGAGATTGAGCGAGCCAAACGGGAAGGCGCAGTGGAGCGCGCCCTCACAGGACAACCCACACTCGCAGATCTCATGCAGCGCGCCTTGACGGAGATGAAGACCAGTCAGGCGCGGTTGAAGGATGCAGAAGACACAGGACTCGGAACACAACGCGCGCAAGAGGCTGCCCTGAAGGCACTCGATGCACTCATCGCTTCCGCGCGACAACAGCAACAACAACAATCCTCGAGTTCAAGCTCGAGTTCGTCGCAATCACAACAGTCGCGCGGCGAGAACGGTGATCCGAGCGAAGGAAGTGGCGAAGAGAAGCAAGCAGAGCAGAGCGGTTCTGAGAGCTCAAAGCCGACGGATGGCGGGGCAGAGAAGAACGCGCAAAGCGGAAGCGCCAGTGACACTCCCACTGCATTTGAACAAGGTGATGCTGGAGCGGAACTTCGTGAGGCACGCATTGAATGGGGTCGCTTACCGCGACGTGTCCGCGAGCTTCTCTTGCAAGGCCGTCGCGATCATGTGTCTGTTCCTTATGAGAAACTGACTCGCGAGTACTACCAACGACTCGCTGAGGAGGCATCGCGGTGACCAGTGCACGCAAGCTAACATCGCGGTTCGGTTGCTTAGCGCTCACGCTTCTGCTCTGCGCGCAAATCGTTCGTGGCGCGCAGGATGGAGCGCCGCCGGTGGCCACTCCTCAAACACCAGTGGCCGCGCCCATCAACACGCCGCCAACACCAGAAGTCAAGCAAGAGACAACTCTAAAGCCAACGGCGCGTGGCGCAGAGAACGCCCCGATTGAAGATGAGATCACACCCGAGCTGGAGGAAGCAGTTCGACGGGGATTGGAGTACCTGAAGTCTGTCCAGAATCAAGACGGAAGTCTCGGTCGAGGTCGGTTGGCACATCACGCAGGAATCAGCGCACTTGCGGCGATTGCATTCATGGCGCAAGGAAGCGTGCCAGGTCGCGGAACTTATGGCGAGGTCGTGCAGCGGGCGCTTGAGTTTGTGCTCTCCAATTGCAGCGAGACTGGACTTATTGCAAGCGATGATTCGAGTGGACCTATGTACGGGCATGGATTCGCGACACTCTTTTTAGGCGAGATTCATGGAATGAATCGCTCGGACGAGCGTGTGCGAGACGCGCTCTCGCGTGCGGTGCAACTCATCGTGAATTGTCAAAACGATCAGGGTGGTTGGCGCTACAACCCCGTGCCCTACGACGCTGATATCTCTGTGACGATTTGCGAAGTGATGGCGCTGCGAAGCGCGCGCAACGCTGGGTTGAAAGTTCCGAAGGAGACGATCGACGCTGCGGTTCGATATGTTCGCGCATGCCAGAACAGCGATGGTGGATTCCGATACATGAAGGAAGCGGGAGGCAGCTTGTGGCCTCGCACAGCTGCAGGCGTTGCGGCACTGTTTTATGCAGGTGTTTATGAAGACGATTCCGCTGAGCGTGGACTCGACTACCTCATGAAGTTTGCGTTTCCACACCCTGGTGCCGTCAACGGAGCCTTCGCTCAATCACATTATTACTACGGTCACTACTACGCAGCGCAGGCCATGTATCTAGCGGGCGGAGATCGTTGGAGTAAGTGGTGGCCCGCCGTTCGGGCGGAGTTGTTGTCTCGCCAACAAGCGGATGGATCCTGGGCGGACGCACAGTCTGGTGAGGCGTACGCGACGGCGATGGCGCTCATCGTGCTTCAAATGCCAAAGCGATACCTCCCCATTTTTCAGAAGTAGACTTGCGCGAGGCGTACTGCATGCGGCTTTCTTTCTTGCCCACGACAAACCAATCACTGCGAGTGTGCGCGGCACTCGTCACGACGCTTGTGGGAGTTCGTGAGGTCTGTGCGCAAGCGCATTCCTCGGTGCTGACGGCGACTCAGGGCGACGGGGTCGCTGCGAGCGAGCAGTCGGTTGCGCGTGTCACCATCCTGCTTCGAGATGGTTCGGAGTTACACGGTGGGCTGCAGAGCATGGCGGGCGATGCAATCACGATGCTTCGCAGTCCAACAGAGGACGCTGGAGTCACAGCTTCTCCCACAGAAATGGTGGCAAGAGCGGAAGTCATTGCAGTTTGGTTGTCCCGCGACACGCTTGCGCAGCGCAGCGGAAGTATCCGACGCCCCGATGGCACGATTGGCCCGTCAATAGGTGGCGCGCAGACTCTGTTGAGCCTTGAAGCCGCGCGACTGCGCGGTGAAGAAGAAGTTCAACCCGCCAATGTTCGAAGGCCGCAGAACGCATCGAGTGCTCAATCAAGTTCACCGACGGTTGGCATACCTGGAATGGCGCAAGGAGTATTGGTCTTGCGGAACGGCGAGCGGTTGGCTGGGTCCCTGAACATTGCCCCGGATCATGTCTATTGGAAGCATCGATCACTCGGCTTCACAGAAGTGATCATCGACGAGATCTCAGAGCTGGTGTTGCGGCCCGAGATGAGTGTGCCGGAGCAGACCCAGGTTGATCACGGTGACCAGTTCGCCGATGTGGTTGAGTTGATCAATGGCGATGTTGTGCGCGGGTTCGTTGAGTCGATCGGATCCGATCTTGTCGTCAGTGTGGATGACGGCAACCAGAGCTCCGCCCTGGGTGATGTAGACTCAAGTGTGAGAGTTCCCTTACCACGAGTCGCGAGGATTCGGTTCGCTGACGAGGGCCCCCCGCGCGACCCGCCAGTGCAGAATGACAGCGACGCATCACGCGCTCGGCTGTGGTTGCGCGACGGAAGTGTTGTAGACGCGCAAGAGCTGGAGATCGGAGCCGACGGCCAAGTGCGATTCACCTCGTCGACCTTGGTGTACGCTCAATCGCAGCGCGGCGAGGTTCGTGATGCGCAACTCTTCAACAAGGAAGAAGTCGGGACGGCGGAGACCAGTCCGAAACTCAACAAGTCTGGAGCGTGTGAGATTGCAGTTGATGATGTGACTGCGATCGCGCTGCACCCCTCTGAGTTCGAAGTGGTGCAACTGCGATCGCTGGTTCGTACTCCATTGTCAGGAGGGTTCCATGTCGCAGCTCCAGTCAACCTGAGCCCAACACCCGATGGTCAACGCACAACCATCCACGACTTGGGGGTGTGCCCGTTTGTGCTTGAAGGGCCAGTTCTTGCCTTCATTTCACCACCAGACCAAGAGAGCGCATGGCTGTTCGTCTGTGATGTTGTGCTTGACGACACGACGATCGCGGGTGGTGGCGCGGAGGCTCGTATTGGTCTGGCGAGCGCGGCGGGGAGTTCGAGCGCATCGAAGTCTGAGGCTTCGTTTCGGCTGAGCGCATCCGATGCTCCTCGCCGAGTTTGTATTCCAGTGCGTGGTTCAGGCGTGCAGATCGAAGTGCGCGAAGGCGCGCACGGGCTTGTTGGTAACGCGGTTCGCGTGGAGCGGGCTATTTTTGTTCGGGTTACTCCACCCGGCGCGTAACCCACGCACCCACCGCGCCGTCGAACGATTGAAACTTGAGCGATCCGCGTACATCGATCTGCACCCGTAGCGCGCCGTCTCGACATGTCACTCCACGCGATCGCCCTGACATTGAAGATTCGTACCGGTCTGTTCTGAATCGGCGCGCAGCGGTCGATTGAAGCACCACCATGGGCTGAACTTCTTGAATGAGGCTCGGAACGATGGTTCGCCAACTGCCGTGATGCGGAAGTTCCATCACGGTCGCATGCAGGGTCGCGGGCAGTGCTTCGTGGCTCGCTGCCTGTGAATCTCCATGATTCTTGAGGAGGCGAGCGATGCCTTCAGTTTCAAGGTCTCCGACGAGCAACACGCGTCGTTGCTCGTCCGACACTTGCGTTCCGCAATCGATATCAACACGGATGACGAACGAAGAGTCATTCTCATTTCTCGGCGTGAATGCAGCATCGGGTGCGAGGATGTTCCATGTCGCGTTCCCGACGTGCAGCCTGTCGCCCATGTGAAGCACCACCACGTGCGTGCCGGTCGATCGAAGTCCGGCAAGAAGCGCGAACGCTGCGCCCTCAGGGTCTTGCGCACACTCGCTGAACCGCGCCGTGATGTACACAGCTCGAATGCCGACAAATCGAGCAACATCGAGGAGCGCGGAGAAGTGGTCGAGATTCGGGTGTGAGACGAATGCCGCATCGACAACCGGTGTGTCGAGAAGCCGTAGCTCAGGAAGCAGTGTGCGCTGTGCAACACTCCATCGACTCATGGAACCACCATCGAACAGCGCGGTCGTATCTCCACTCCGCACGATCATCGTTGTTCCATCTCCAATCGACAGCATGCGAAGCTCGAACCAAGGCGAGTCAGTTGGAACGAAGAGCGCCGAAAAAGGAACGACGGCGCAACCTGCGAGTGAAACAAGCGCGGTTCGTCGGACCACGCGTGTGCGTGCCCAGCAGCAATAGTAGAGCGCGAGATTCCACGCAAACATCCACACGATGCTGCCGATTTCTCCAAGCAAGGCGCTTGGTGAAAATGTGCGCGCCCCAAGGTGCGGGAGTCGCAGAGACTGTTCAACAAGTGCGTTCTGTATCCACCCCAACCAATAGAGTGGATGCCCAAGTGGCGACGAGAGGATTGGCCAGAAAGATCCGATCAGGACCTTTGGATAGCCAATCACCATGATGAGCGTCGCAAGTGGCGTGCAGAGCAGTGTTTCGAGAATGGAGTACGGAGCAATGGTTCCGAAGCGATGCAAGAGGATCGGGAGTGTCGCGAGAGTCGCGGCAAGACTTGTCGCGATTGCGGTCGCGAACCCGAGCGCCGCAAAGCCAAGCATTCGACTGGGGTGTGGTTCAATGAACGGGAACACTCTTCGACGCAGTGGTTCCGCGAGATATCGAAGTCCAAGGACTGCGGCAAAACTCAGTTGAAAACCAGCATCGATTGCCACCGACGGAGATGTAACCATCGCGAGAATCGCGGCCGATGCCAGAATCGCTGCTGAGTTCCAATCTCTCCGCGAGAGTCCTCCGGCGACTCCGATGACAGCCATGGTTGCTGCGCGCATCGCGCTTGCGCTCGGAGCGAGGAGAAAGAGCGCGAGGAGCATGACGATGAGCACAAGCACGAGCTGTACGCGTGCGGAGCGAAACAGCACTCGCGCGACGAACGCCGTGATGGAGCCGAGAACAACCAGATTGAACCCGCTGACCGCAAGGATGTGCGACAACCCTACGCCACGGTAGCGTTGCTCAACTGCGTTCGATCCATCCTCCTCTCCCCCGAGAAGAAGTGTGACAAGCATTGCGCGAACAGGATCGCCGTCCGCTTCCGGCATTCCCGAGAGCGTTGCCTCTCGAAGCTTCGCGCGCAGCGAGGCTTGAAGCGCGGAAACGGATCGAAGCATTGGATCGCAGCGGTCTGGTGTCGTGGCTTCTGTTGCAAGGTCGGCATCCTCGATGGAGAGCGAGCCCCATGCACTTCCTCGTGTGAGTACTGGCGACGCACGGTGCTCGGCATGATTCGCGGGAGGTGTCCTCAGTTTGAGCCTGCCCAAGAACGATCGTCGGTCTCCCGGCTGCCACGGCGGAGCTTCGCCCGAGACAACCACAGAACAAACGCCATCGACTTCGAGCGGCTCATGGTTGTCATCAACGAAAGTGACCGAGTCGATAAGCGCGGTCCACCGATCTCGAGTGCCGAAGAATCGAGACAACTCATCCGAACCGGTGAGGCGGTGTTGGGGCACATCAACGAGTGTTCCCTCCATGCGAACGAGCGCACTCTCTTGCGCAGTGACAAGGACGGCGCGCTGATGGTGAAGGAGCATCTCCTTCGTTGCGAGTCCTGCTCCGAAAAGCAGAGCGGCGGAGGCGAGAAGACCGGCTGACACGAAGAGGCGTTGTTGCGTCGCTTGTCGTTGCAGCGCGAGACCAACCGCAGACATTGCGCAGATCGAACTAGCGATGCCAAGTGGAGTGAGCCACGCATGTACTCCCGTTTCGATCCCGCCGATGTCGGGCTGCACAGAACCGCTCGCTGGAATGCCAGGAATCCATCCAGCAAGGACGAGCGCGCAACCACACCACAAGCCAACGGCGATCACCACCGTTGCGAGGGGGCAGAGCGGAGCGCAGAACAAGGCGACCTCACTCTGCGCGGGCGCAGAGAGCCACTCATGTTGTTCCCACCACGCGCGTGAAAGTGCAGGATGCCTCATGTTCTTTTCCCGACATACAACCTTCGCCCTATACCCAATCCATCACATCCGGCAACGCACGACGCGTCTTGGGCACGAGGGTACTTTCGCGGAGCGCAAGCGCCGCACTTTCACGCCTTTTTTCCGATGAAATCTCAACGCCTCTTGATGGGCGCGACATCGCCTCAATCAACTTTGGTTCGAAATCTCCCGCAGCGCCTCAAAGCACTTCCAGCCGTCTCCAAAGTCGATCGTGTGCGCGGCGACCTGAATTCCAGCTTCGATGGATGGAACGAGATCAGAGGCGAGGAGTGCTGCTGCTGAGTTCACGAGCACCAAGTCTCGGCATGGTCCACGCTCATCTCCGCGCAGCACGGCTTTGAATAGCGCGGCGGCTTCATCAAGGCTTGCTGGTGCGAGGCGCTGAGGATCCGCCTCCGCGAGTTTGAGCGCTCGGGGATCGATGCTCCATTCATGCAGTTGACCATCACGCACCTCGATCACGCGAGTCGGTTTGAGAATGGAGATCTCATCGAGCCCATCATCCGAGTGCAACACGAGCGCGCGCTTCGCGTTGAGTCGCAGCAGTGATGCAGCGACGACCCGCATGAACTGTGGTGCATACACGCCCATGACCTGCCGCTGCGCGCGAGCTGGGTTCGTGAGCGGTCCAAGCAGATTGAAAATCGTTGGGAACCCCAATGCCTTCCGCACACCAATCGCATACTTGGCAGCCGGATGATGGTGGATTGCGAAACAGAAACAGATTCCACACTCTGCGAGGCATCGCGTTTGGACTTCGCGTGACGCATTGACATTCACACCGACTCGCTCCAGTGTTTCCGCGCTTCCTCGACCCGTTCGGGATCGATTGCCAGCCTTCGCAACCTTTGCGCCACTTGCTGCTGCGACGATTGCTGCGATGGTGCTCACATTGAAAGTCTTCGGAGCGCCACCGGTTCCAGCGGTGTCGAGCAATCGTGACGGATCAATCGTGGTGGGGACAGGATCGACCTTCGCGCGCATGACTCGTGCGGCGCCGACGATTTCATCCACGCTTGGCAATCGCATCGCCAGGAGCGCAAGCAGTGCGCCGATTTCACCATCGTGCGATGACCCACTCGTGATCTCAGTGAATGTTTGGAATGCTTCTGTTTCACTGAGCGAGCGCCCCGACATCAGCGCACGAATCGCGGGCGTCAGATCGCCTTCGCGGGCTGCTCTTGGGAACTCACTTGGCGCAGGAGTCGTCATAGGAGAAGCGTATCGGCAGGCGAAGGCGTAGCATCTCGACCATGTTGAGTCACTTCCTTGCTGAGTCGACGCTCCACACACTCGACCCATTCGTCTTCGAGATTTCGCAAGGCGTCGGGCCTCGTTGGTATGGGCTCTCGTATGTAGCAGGTTTCCTCGTTGGCTGGGCGGTCTTGAGGGCGCTCGCAAAGAAGTCATTGATCCCCATCTCTGTGCGGGATGTCGGGGACTTGGTTTTTTGCATGATGATCGGCGTCGTACTCGGCGGTCGGCTCGGGCACTGTCTGTTCTATGAGCCGGGTTTCTTCCTTGAGTTCGGATCAGAACTGCCGTACTGGCGAGTGCTCGCGCTGCACAAGGGCGGCATGTCGAGTCATGGCGGCATGCTCGGCGTCGCAATCGCGTGCCTGTGGTTTGCTCGGACTCGCGCGATCCCCCTGCTTGCAGTTTGTGACATGGTTGCGTTCGTCGCACCCATTGGGCTGTGCTTCGGAAGGCTTGCGAATTGGGTGAACGCGGAATTGTGGGGCAAAGCGCTTCCCGCATCGATGCAGGTTGACGCGCCGTGGTGGAGCGTCAAGTATCCAGATGAAGTGTTCATGCCGACATGGAGCGGTGCGACCACATTCGCCGCGGAACGCATTCGCCTTGGCTCAGAGTTCGCGATGCAGAGTTTCGTACGCGACGAGGCCTACCTCGGGAACACATCAATACAAGATCGACTGCTTCCAACGCTCACGGCATACTGGCCCGTCAACTTCATGCAGGCACTCAGTGAGGGCGTGATTGTGTTTCTTGTGCTGTTGGCGCTGTGGGCATCACCGCGTCGACCGGGCTCGATCGCGGGTGCATTCTGTTTCGTGTACGGCGTCTTGCGAGTTGTGACCGAACAGTTTCGCGAGGCGGATCCTGGTCTTCCCATGTTTTCGGGAATCACAATTCCAATGCTGCTCTCTGGAGTTCTTGTCGCGGTCGGATTCGTGTTTCTGACCGTAAGTGCGAAGCAACAGCTTGCGCCGATCGGCGGTTGGCGAACATCACAGCGTTCATCGTGATCTGTGCGGTTACTGCGGCGTGGGAGTCGGTGCAAGCCAGATGCCGCGAAGTAACTCGCGCATCATCTCGCGTTGCGGATTCCCATTGAGTTCCGCAAGTCCCTCGGTGATCAGCTCGGGTTTTCCGGCCTGTTTTCCGATGTACGCGAGCACCAACCCAAAGTCGGCAGCGTCCGCCCGCAAGGCGAGTCGACTGCGGAGATTTTCAATCGCGACCGTGATACGGTCATCACTCGGAAGCAGCGCGCGGTCGTAGGTGATGTCGATGAGTTCTGGATTTGATGCGAAGAGATTTCGAAGCGTGAGCGCGGTCGATAAGTACAGCCCCGCGCCGAGTTGCGCGTTTGCAATTCCAGCTTCAGCAAGCGGGTTCTTTGCGGCGATGGTCTGCGATTGTTGGAATCGCTCTTCCGCGCGGAAATAGTCACCGGCGCGGAGTGACGCTTCGCCTAATCGGATCAGTTCATCCACACGCATGCGGTCGCCAGACGCCAACTCGTCAACGCGTTTGCTATGTCGAAGAATGTTCGCGAGTTCTGGAATCGTAAGCTTCGCCGCAGCCGGCGGCTTGAGCGCGTCAGGTTTCTCGCCGGTTGGGAACGGGGCGTTGCCTGGCAATGGAGGCGGTTGCAATGCAGAAGGCGGGTCGATCGGCCGATCAGTCGGGGTGGTTGCTGGAGTCGGAGTTGGTTCGGGAGTGGACGAGGCGTCGGTTGGCTTTGGCGTGGGTTCGGTGGTCGGCGCCGAAGCGTCAGTTCCCTTTTCGAGGTCACCACGCAACCTCGCAAGTTCGCCTCGCACGCGCGCAAGCGCCGCGGGGTCAGCATCGATCGACTTGGTTGGGTCCTTTTCATACGCTTGCACGACCGTCGTGAGAATCTCGGTGTAACTCCGTGGCGCAAGGCTCAGCGCAGCGATTTCCGAGTTGACCGCGACTGTCTCAGGGCCAATCCCAGGCAAGGTTGTGACAGGATCATTGTTGAGGCGTGGAAGTAACGCTTCAGGTGTCGTCAGACCATTCCGGAAATCGTTACGAACTCGAGCAGTCTCGAAGAGCGGCAATCCGCTTGCGACAAGCGGATCCCGCAGACTTGCGAGCTGCATCCCACGAAGCGGCGAGATCGTGAATCGAAGCGGACTTCCATCATCGCCCTGCCCGGTTGCGACGAGTCGATCTTCACCCACATCCCAACTCTGCCTTCCGAGAGAGAGCGAGGTGTTCATGCGATCCAACCGCAGTCGACTATCCGAATTCCCTTCTGCAACGCGAAGCTGCTCGATACCGATTGGTGTGGAGTCGCGTCGATACTCAAAGACGCCGAGCCCTTGACCGATCAAGAATCGATCGCCCGAAAGGCCCGACTCGATGAAAGCGGGATTTGACAGTGCGCTTCCTGCTCGGAACGCATAGGTTGAATCTGAACCAGTGAGTCCCGCAAAGTCCCCTGCTGCTGAGTATCCGACGGAGCCACGGAACCCTCTTCCGCCCGGCACACTGTTGGTGACAACAAGATTGCGCGCGTTGTAGTCGGGGCCTGGAAGCGTCGAGTTGTTCGATCCGAACGATCCGACGCGGTTGTTGGCGTCCATCACATTGCCAGCGCCCATCGGCAGCGCGACGCCCGGTCGATAGACGCGGTCGTACACCTGCATTGAAGTGCCGGTTCCCATCCCCTCCCCTCGGCCCGAAAACTGCCTGCCTCCCGGCGGGTTCTGTGCGAACGCGGTTGAACTCGCGGTAGCCACCGCGAGGCTCGCAAGCGCGTGGGTTGAGATGAATTCGAAGAGTCTCATGGTGGGTGCGGCGCCGTATCTGACCTTGTTTGATCGGCAACTCGGCTTCCGGATGCACCGTTTTTCGCCGAGATCAGTCAGAGTGCGCAGCCTCAGCTGAAACATCAACCTCTCGGACGAGCGGAGGTGATGGATTTGCCATGCGAATGAGCCCTTCAAACGACTCTAGCAGCGGCTGGTCACTACTTGCTAAGACCCAAACGAGCGCACCACCGCGCCAGGCGACGATCGTGGTTCCCCCACGGTCACTCGTTGGTTCGACGACAAAGACCTCGCCATCTGGAAGGCTGATCGGCCGACCAAACGGGTCGAACACGGTAAAACGGTCTTCATCCTCAAAGACACATGTCGTGATGTATCTGGTGTCGCCGTTGACTCGAACTTGCGCGAACAGCACGGCCGCGCGTCCGCCCGGCAGCGAGACTGAGTCAACGCTCACCCATCGACTGCCCTTCTCAAGTTCTGGCACCCGGGCGTCTGCCGAGACGATTGCCGAGAGCTTCGATTGCGCCTCCTCGACGCTGAGGGAGTTTCGTGGTGCAGCGTGCATCGCGTTGACGAATCTTTCGCCGTGACGCGATTCAACCGCGGTGGCAAGTTCGCCGAGCGGCACTCCAACTGTGAAGCCCGGGCGATTGCCTATGCGTGGACCAAACACACCAAGAAATATCGAAAAGACGACAACAGCGAATGTCGCAACCAACGCGAGCGCACTGATGTCTTTCGTGCCCTGCCCCCGTGCGCGTGGGCGGTCGTGCGCAGGTTGCTCAAGGGTCTCGGTCACCACACAAGCGTAGCGACTCGCGCCCAGTGGAACCGTACAATCGTCGCTCCATGCCCCAAGCCCGAACGCCCGTCTCTATTACGACGCCGATTTACTATGTGAATGATCGGCCGCACATCGGCCACGCGTACACGACGACGCTCTGCGATGTCTGGGCGCGTGCGCAACGGCTCGACGGCCGCGATGTCTTTTTCTTGACGGGAACCGATGAGCATGGCGCGAAGGTCGAGAAGAGCGCGCGCGAGCGAGGCATCACGCCGCAAGCGCTCGCCGACGAGAACTCAGAGGAGTTCCGCAAAGTCATGGCGCTGTTCGGTCTCTCGAACGACGACTTCATCCGCACAACCGAAGCCCGTCACGAGTCCCAAGTCAAACTCTTCGTGCAGCGATTGCTCGTGTCGGGTGATATCTATCTCGGCGAGTTCGAGGGCTGGTACGACGAGGGCCAAGAGGAGTATGTCACCGACACGCGCGCGAAGGAACTCGATTACAAGAGCCCGATCAGCGGCAAACCGCTCGTGCGCGCGAAGGAGCACAACTACTACTTCAAGTTGAGCGCGTATGCGTCGAAGCTTGAAGCGTTCTTTGACGCACACCCGGAGTTCGTCCGACCGCTCGGCCGCTTCAATGAAGTGCGCGGACGATTGCGCGAGGGATTGCAGGATGTGCCGGTCACGCGCACGAATTTTTCTTGGGGCATCGGCATGCCCGGCGCGCCCGAGCATGTGATTTATGTCTGGATTGACGCGCTCTTCAACTACGCGACCGCGCTTGGTCTTGCTGAACCAAGCGGAGCGGTGGCGAGGGCGCGGGGTAAGTACTGGCCACCTGAATACCATGTGATCGGCAAAGAGATCCTCTGGTTCCACGCGGTTGTTTGGCCTGCCATGCTGATGGCGCTTGAGATACCGATGCCCAAGTGTGTGTACGCGCACTCCTTCTGGATTTCGAATGGCCAGAAGATGTCGAAGTCGCTTGGGAACTTCATTGATCTACCGACCATCGAGGCGTACTTTGCGAAGTACGGACTCGACGCTTGGCGTTGGTACATGACAACGCAGGGTCCGATAGGAACGCAAGACGCGGATTTCAGCCCGAAGCACTTTCATGAAATCTATACCGCGCAGTTGGTGAACACCTTTGCGAACTGTGCATCGCGAACGAGTTCCATGATTGAGAAGTATTTCGCCGGTGCAATGCCCGATGCGGAGACGGCAAGCATGCCTATCTCCGCCGCTGTGGGCGCATCCACCTGGAGCGCCTTCACAGAGGCAACCGCGGCAGATGTCCAGAAGCGATACGCGAACTTTGAACTCGCAGAGGCCGCAGACGCAGCACTCTCTGTCATTCGCGCCGTCGATCTGCTCATCAACGAGACGCAGCCATTCAAACTCGCCAAGGACCCAGCCAACCTTCCTCAAGTTGCGCGCATCCTTGGAGTGTGCGCTGAGGGCGTTCGAATCGCCGCGGTCTTGTTGTTGCCGATCATGCCAACCAAGTGCAGCGAGGTGTTGGCGGCGTATGGAAGTCCGATGGAGAGCGAGATGGCGACTGGCGGAGTTGCCGAGGCTGCTCGTTGGGGTCGATTGGCTGCCGGAACTCGCATCTCGAAGTGCGCCCCATTCATGAGGGTGGACGCGCCGGCTGTCTGAACTCGCGAGATTCACGAGAAAATTTTGGAACGGGTGACGGAATCGAGGTCGGCGCGCTGTTTGTCTTGGGATCATGACACCGCCCTCCAAACATGGAATCGATCGATGCAAACCCAATACAAACGACTGCTCGCTTGCCTTGCTGTAGCACTAACTGCCACAACTGTTCTTGCACAGACGGACAGTAGTGATGCGAAACCCGCGTCCCCAGCGGCGGCGGCAGGAGCCGCTACGCGCGTCGTCGCATACTTGGACATTCCTCGAGAGTTGATGGAGTCGAAGTCGTTTGATCCTCGCCTCACGAATCGCGTCCATCTTTCAGTCATCCATGTTCAAGACGAGCTGATCACAAACGGTGTCGAGGTCACCATGGATGTTGAACCAGATCTTCGAAGGGTCCGATTGACAGGGTTCGCCGTTCCTGTGCAGCAAGCCGTCGACGCATTGACGACCGAGTTGGAGAGCGTGCGCTTGCGGCTCCGAGAACTCGCCGCGCAATCAGAGGATGAGGAAGAGCGAGCCCTCAGTCGGCTCGTCATTGACATCGATTGGCAGGGCGGAGAACTCGGTGATCTTGTGGACCTTGTGCGTCAACTCTGTGATGTCAATGTTGTGTATGGCGATTCGATAACCGCATCCGCCATCATCCCAGCGATGACTGTGAATTCAGTACGACCAGAGGTGTTCTTCAAAGCCATCGGCATGCTGCCCCAATCCGAGGGCGCTCGGGTGGTGGTGCAAGTCGCCGCGCCAGAAGCCGCTCCTGGACCGCAGCCCCGCGTTGTCAAAGCGGCCTTGCCCGTCATCGTATTGACGACGGTCGTCGACAAGGCTGCGTTGCGCGCAGATCGATCCCTTCCGCGAACAGAGGTTTGTGACATCTCACGCACAGCGAAGCGAAGCCCAGAGTCGGTGAAAGAACTCATCGATGCGATTTCCTTCGTTCTAGGCGCTGACGGTGGACGCGGGAATGTCAGTGTCAACTACCACGAAGCATCGGGCATTCTTGTGCTTCACGGTAGCGAACCATCCCTCGGCACAGTGCTCGATGTCGTAGAGTTGTTTGCGCAACGGCAGTGAATGTTGATCAAACCAACGAGAGCGACGACGAGTGGGCCGCCCGAACCTCACGCGCGGTGCGTGCTGGTTCACGCGACGCGCTCGCAGAGATCTTCGACCGGTGCGCCCAGCGTGTTGTTGATGACATTCGGTCGCTGACGCGTCGAGACGAGTCATTCGCGCTCGATTGCTTGCAGGAGATGTTTGTGAAGTTTGCAACCCATCCACCGGTCGTCGAGTCGTATGCGCAGCTCTTTGCGTGGATGCGCAGTGTCGCTCTCAATATCGCACGCAATTCGATTCTCGCTGAACAGCGTCGAGAGAATCGTGAGGCGATTCACGCGATGGTGGAGATCGACACTCGAGATGCAAGGTCGTCCGTGGATCTCGGCGAGATAGAAGCGCAACTCACGAACGACGAGCGCGTGCTCTTGGACTTGAGATTTGGCCGTGGTCTGAAGATCAGCGCGATCGCATCCGCGCTGAGCATGGGATCCGCGCGCGTTGAGAGCGCGATTCGTCGCGCAGTCGCACGCCTTCGGCGAAATGGAGCAGACTCATGATGGACTCACGGGACACCGTTCAATCTCGACGCACCGAGATTCTTAAAGCCAGTGGTCTTGCTCTCGATCAACGCACGGTTCGAAGGCGTCGGCGAGCTGTCTTATCCATGGCTTTGGTTGTGACTTGTCTCGGGACACTCTCTGTCTGGGTGTTCAGCCCCGCGCTTTTGATAGCACCACCCGTGGAGATCGCGCAGGCCCCGTCATTGGTGGAGTTCGCGGTTGTTCACGAAGTGCAACCGCTCGCTCTAGGACTGATTGACGATGCGCAGTTAGAAGTTGCGTTCCGCGAGGCTGGAGTTTGCGCGAAGGTGTTTCGCGTTGAAAATCAAGTTCGACTTGCGGACTGCGATACAGGAGAAGCTGTACAGATCACGCGGTCCGCGTCTTGACAAAATTCGCGCCTCAGACCGAACGTTCCCAAGTCGTTCCTTGTGGACCGTCTTTGATCTTGACGCCAAGCGCGGTGAGTTCATCTCGGACTCGATCGCTTGCGGCGAAGTCTTTCGCCGCGCGCGCCTGTTTGCGCTGTTCAAGCAACACCGCAACGCGGGTGGCGAGGTCGTCTTGCGTCGCACTTTGGAGCGGAGCATTGCGCTCGAACACCCCAAGCACGGTATTCATGCGAGCAAGCGCCCCGCGCTCCGCGCCCGAGCTTCCCGCTGGTGTTTCATTGAGTGCCGCGTTCAATGCGCCGATTGCACGCGCGACATTGAGGTCATCTTCGAGTGCTGATTGGAACTCAACCAACGCTCGTTGAAATGGGCCATCGCCCCGCGAACCGTCGCCAGATCGTGCGAGCAGCGCAGTATCCGCGGCCGACCAACGATCGATCATGCGTTGACAGTCACGCAGACCCTGCATCGTGAAGTTCGAGTTTGTACGGTAATGCGTGCGCGTGAGTTCGAGTCGAAGCGCTGCTGGCGTGACCCCCTTGGCGAACAGGTCGCGAGCGGTGAAGAAGTTCCCCTTCGACTTCGACATCTTCTCGCCCTCCACTTGGAGATGGCGAGTGTGAAACCAAACGCGTGAGAAGTACGGCAGTCCGCTCGCGCAGCAGCTCTGCGCGACTTCACACTCATGGTGTGGGAAGATGTTGTCTTCGCCTCCAGAGTGCAGGTCAATCTCGCTGCCAAGCAGCATCTCCGCCATCGCGCTGCATTCGAGATGCCATCCGGGATAGCCCTCGCCCCACGGACTTGGCCAGCGCATGATGTGCGTGGGATCTGGCTTCCACAACATGAAATCAGCTGGATGTCGCTTCACTGCTTGGTGCGCGGCACTAATGCGCCCACCCTCGCCCTCGCGAATCTTGTCAAGCGTGTTGCCGGAGAGTTGCCCGTATGCAGGGAAACTCATGACGCTGAAATACACGACGCCATCGCTTGCGACATAGGCGTTTCCTCGGGCAATCAGCGTCGAAACCAGCGCGATCATCTCTTGCACACACCGCGTCGGTCGCGGCATGAGTTGCGGTTGGGTGCGCTCTTCTTCCGCAACCTTCAAGCCAAGGTGGCGAGCGTCTTCAAGAAAGCGCGAGGCGTAAAACTCGGCAACCGCGTATGGATTGGATGGATCAATGTCCGTGCCAGGCGGAAGCGCGCCAGACTTTTTCGCCTCGGCGATGCGTCGCCCTGCGAGCGACATCTTGTCCTCACCGCCACCATCCGCGTTGTCGTCCTCAGTCATGTGGCCAACATCGGTGATGTTCATGACATGCCGTACGGAGTATCCACAGAGCTCGATCGTGCGGCGAAGCACATCGGCATTGAGGAACGACCGGAAGTTGCCGATGTGCGCGTCGTCGTAGACGGTGGGTCCGCAGGAGTAGAAGCGCACGGGGCCCGACGGATCGATGGGCGTGAAGTCTTGGAGTGACTTCGTCAGCGTGTTGTAGAGGCGCAACGGCATAGGGGGAAGCGTAGGCTCAGTTACCCTTCGATCTTGCCGCGAGCTTTGACGGGCTGCGCAGGATTGCCGGAGTAGATCGTCCACTCTTGGAGTGGCATCAGCGCGGCCGCGCGCGCCCCGAGAATCGCACCATCGGCGATGCGCACCTTGGGACCGACGAATGCATCCGCTGCAATCCAAACATCGTTGCCGATGTCGATGGGCGGGCGGAGTAGCGGCATAGATCGCTTGCGATAGTCATGGCTCCCAGCGCAGAGGTGGGCGCCTTGCGAGATTGTCGTTCGGTCGCCAATGGTCACGGACCCAAGGCAGTAGATGATGGCGCGATCACCAATAGAACTGTCGGCACCTACGCTGAGATTCCATGGACACTCGATCAACACGGTGCGGCGGATGCGCGCGGTTGCGTGGAGCTTTGCGCCAAAGATCCGAAGCATGGTTCGGCGAATCGCGTACCAGTTATGAAAGGTGGATCGAAAGAGGGTCGCCTGCACTATGCCCCACAGCAATCGGCCGACCTTCTCCTTGAAGGTGTACGGGCTCGTTGAGCGGTCAGTGACGAGGTCTTCGATGTCCACAGTTGCCCTTCTATCGGCAGATTCGGGGGTGTGCGGTGAAGCCCACCCAAGGGGAGGGCCGATGAAGTTGTTCCCATGACCGCGCCATCCCCTTCCCCCAAGATTCCGGTCACCGTGGTCGTTCCAGTCAAGAACGAGGAACGCAATCTGCCGAAGTGCCTGAGTCGATTGGGCCGCTTCGCCGAGGTGGTGGTCGTCGATTCTGGGAGTACCGATCGGACCGAGGCCATCGCACGGGAGGCGGGGGCCGAGTACTTGCTCTTCAAATGGGATGGTCACTTCCCGAAGAAGCGCAACTGGGTCCTGATGCACCGCGCATTTAACACGCCCTGGATTCTGTTTCTCGATGCGGATGAGTATGTCGACGAGGCATTCGTGAACGAATTGGCGGCAGTACTTCCGAACTCGACCCACGATGGATACTGGATTCAGTACTCGAACTACTTCATGGGGAAAGAGCTGCGGCACGGTTCGCCGATGCGCAAACTCGCCCTCATTCGGAGCGGCGCGGGGATGTATGAACGCATCGACGAGAACGAGTGGAGCAAACTCGACATGGAGGTGCACGAGCACCCCGTGCTCAAGGGCACTGTCGGCGCACTTCGCGCGACCGTCGAGCACAACGACTACAAGGGTCTGCACGCGTATATCGCGCGGCATAACGATTATTCATCGTGGGAAGCTGCCCGCCACGCAAAGCTGATGTCGACGCCTGAAGCGTGGGCGGATTTCACGCCAACGCAACGAAAGAAGTACCGCTCGCTCTCGCGCTGGTGGTTGGCCCCAGCGTACTTCGTGCATAGCTATATCGTGAAGCGCGGTTTTCTTGATGGATGCGCGGGACTCGCGTTTGCGATCATGAAGGCGATCTACTTCTTTCAGATTCGTCTCAAGATTGTGGAACGGCGCGCGTCAAGCGTCCCGAGCAAGTAGCCCGCGCTCACGAAGCACTTCGCTGCAGGGTGCAAACCGATGTCGCTGCAGAAGAGATTCAAGCTTCGGCATCGTTGTGTGCATGCCGACATAGCACTTGAATCTGCGTGAGATTGGCATAGGAACGCGCGGACACTCCGGAGCGAAATCTCGTGGATGCAGGTAGATCACGACGGGAAGACCGCGTGATGCAAACTGCGCGAAGCCGCGCTCAATGACCCAGAGCGGAAGGAGTCGCATGTAGCCGCCGCCGGAGAAACACAAACCGCGGCCCAGGATGCGCATGACACCGAGCGGCAATTCGGGAATCGATCGACCTGATGGAAGGGCATTGAACACATGTGGCGCATCCGGACAGGGATAGCCACCGTGCCCGCGCTCCGTTGGAAACAGACTGGCATCCCACTGCATGCCGCAGTCGAGGAGGACATCAAGTGCCCACTCCGTTCCTTTCAGAATCGAAAAACTCGGCGCGCGATAGCCGCGCGGCCGCACGCCGCACGCCGACTCAATGGCGTCGAGGGAGAGCATCGTGTCGCGCCGAAACTCCTCCGCGTCAAGGGTGAAGACTCGACGATGCCAGAAGGAGTGCGACCCGAGTTCGTGGCCGGCATCGTGGATGCGTCGAACCAATGCTGGGTAGCGGTCCGCGATCCATCCCAAGACAAAGAAGGTCGCGCGTGTGCGATGCCGCTCAAGCGCGCCGAGGATGTCGTCGGTGCGTCGTTCGACGAGTGTTTCCATCCCGGCCCACTTGGCAGGGTCATCGAGCCCGGGAATGTCGACGATGTGAAACCAGTCCTCGATGTCGAAGGAGAGCGCGTGCAGAGATCGAGGAGCGTCAGGCGACATCAGATCATCCGGTGGCCGACCGCGCGAAACTTCTGCACATCTGAGGGCTGAGGAAACTTGAAGAGCCGAGCCTTCGACATATCAAGCGGTGTTGCCGTCGGCATGCATCGGTTCGCGGCAATGGTGCGAAGCACTCGGATCATCAGTCGTGCGCCCTGCTGCTTGGTTCCCGAGATCACTCGATCGAGCGAGTCGTTTTTTTGCAGCGGGAACTCGAGCGTATCGATGACCCCGCCCGAGTCGAGTTTCTCCACCATCTCGTGCACCGTGACGGTGACAAACGGCTGCTCCTCGAGCATCTGCCAGAAGGTTGGCATCATGCCGCGGTACTCCGGAATGCGACCTGAATGAATGTTGAGGCAGCCGATGGTCGCAACTTTCAGCAGCGGTGATTTGAAGATTTCTGGTGCGGCGACCGAGACAATCATCTCGGGGCGTAACGCAGTGACCGCGTCGATGTACTCCTTGGAGTTGACGCTCGCGGCTGCGAGTAACGGGAATCCATGCTTCACTGCAAGTGAGGCGATGGATTGACCAGTGAGCTTCGCGAAGAGATAGCGCGGGAGCAAGCGCGCGAAGTCAAAGAGACCGTAAAAACGGAGCACGCGCTGCGCCGTCTTCTTGAGTGGTTCATGAAATGCTCGAGAGACCGTGACACCCACGAGTTCGACTTGGTCGCGAGGCAACTCCGCGAAGAACACATCGAAGAACTGTCGTACATACAGCGGGTCGTTCTCCGTGACGAGAAGGACGCGCAGTGGCGCTCTCGTCGGCGTGGGAAGTTGTTCGCTACTCATTGGGTGCGCTCTCCCTTTTCGGTCTGCGCGACACTCTCAAGAAGCGCGGTCCACTTTGCAAGTGCATGGCATGCACCCCACGTACTCGTCAGAGCGGCTCGACCGCGCGCACCACTTCGCTCAGTTTCGGGTCGGTCATTCGCGAATGCGGTGACCGCGTGTGCAAATCCGTTCCCGTCACCGCACGCGATCACGACGCCGCAGCGTTCTTCTTCGATGACGCGTGCAACTTCGCCCTCCCGCGCCCCGATGAAGATGATTGGTCGACTCGCGGCAAGGACACCATAGAGTTTGCTCGGGACCATGATGCCTTCAACACCATTCTTCAGGCTCGCGATGTGCACATCGGCCGCGCTGAGTAACTCATCGAGTCGTTCGCGTGGTTGATAAGGACCCTCGATGTAGTTGGAAACGCCCGCGGCCTGCAGCAATTCGATGAGTTCCGACTTCCGCTTTCCGCCTCCGACGAACGCGAAGAGCACGCGCTCGTCTGCAGCGAGCTGGATGACGCCAGCTGCAATCGTCTCGACATCATGACCAATGCCGAAGTTTCCTGAGTACATAACGAGGAGTCGGTCTCCCACATTCCATTGCTTGCGGAACGCATTGTCCGCACTCGCGACTGGGCGGATCTCCTCCTGATCGCTCCACACATTGATGCGCACGATGTTGGATGCACTGACGCCCTTGTCGAGCACGCGCTGCTCCATGCATCGACCAAGCACGACGACACGGTTCGCGCGACGAAGGCAGAATCGGTTGAGTCGCTCGAAGAACCGAGTGGCAAGCGAGCGCTCGCGCATGACGCCACATGCGACAGGCAGATCGGGATAGAGGTCCATGACCCAGTAGACGTACCCGGTTCCGCGGAGCAACCGGAGCAGCCAACCAACCACCGCAATGAACGGTGGAGTTGTGAAGCAAACACACACATCGTGCTTGGGCAGCGTGAGCGCAGTCCAGATTGCGAGGAGATAGAAAAGCCCGAAGTCAAAGACGCGCGCGATGATGGAGGACTTCCCAAAGATGCTCGCGCCGACTCGCACGATCCGAATTCCCTCGACGGTTTCTCGCCGTGGGAGCGACGCGCCTTTCGCGCCGTAGATGGAGCGCGATGCAATCGCCGTGACTTCATGGCCCTTGCTGTGCAGATGTCGAGCCAAATCCCAACCGTGCTGCGCGGTTGCGACAACATCGGGGTAAAAGCACTGGTTGAGTATGAGGACGCGCATGGACGCTAGTGCGAAGAAGTTGGCGCTGCTGCGAGAGATGGATCATGTGACGCGCGGTACGAGCGATTGCCGCGGTACCACGCGATGGTTCGCCGAAGCCCATCTTCGAACGAGACTTTCGCTCGCCAGCCGAGCAGCTTCGCCGCGCGTTCAGTGTCGAGACAGCGCCGCGGTTGCCCATTCGGTTTGGTCGGATCCCAGCGGATTTCACCGGTGTAATCGCAAAGTCGAGCGATCAACTCGACGAGATGTTTGATGGTGATCTCCATACAAGTGCCGAGGTTGATCGGTGTTGGATCATCCATCACCTCCGCAGCGCGGACAACACCTGCGGCGGCGTCCTCGACGAACAAGAACTCTCGACTCGCGCTTCCGTCGCCCCAACACTCGATGAACGGGCGGTGCGCCTCTTGTGCTTCGACGCACTTGCGGATGAGCGCGGGAATGACATGCGAGGTCTGCACATCGAAGTTGTCCCACGGACCGTACAGATTTACAGGGAGTAGGTAAGAGGACGCGAGCCCATACTGTCGTCGATACCCATCAAGCATCACCATCGCTGCCTTTTTCGCGATGCCATATGGCGCGTTGGTTTCCTCTGGGTATCCGTTCCACAACTCTTCCTCGCGAAATGGCACAGGTGTGAACTTGGGATACGCGCAAATCGTTCCAACCTGCACAAACTTCTTCAACTTGTGAATACGCGCGTGCTCTATGAGATGCAGCGCCATTGCCATGTTTGCGAAGAAGTATCGACCTGGGTTTGCTTGATTAGCTCCGATGCCGCCTACTTCGGCCGCGAGGTGCAACACGATGTCTGGCGACTGCTCTTTGTAGAGGCGCGCGACATCTGCTTCTTGCGTGAGATCGAATTGGCGTCGGCGTGGAACAAAGATCTCTTTGCAGCCGCGCGCATTGAGTTCAGCGAGGAGGGCACGGCCGAGGAAGCCCGCACCGCCGGTGACGACAATCTTTGCGTTGGAGAGATCGGTAGACACGGGAGGAGTGGTTGGGTGCGCCTTGAGCATGCGCTCGCCTACTATCGACCGCATGGCGTAGCGGCATCACTCGGGCGCTGCGTGCTGGTGGGGCAATCTCTGAAATTGACGCCTTCTAAGGAGTACTCTCGATAGAGCGACTCAAATGCGGTCGCGATGATGTCGGAATCGAGGTTTTCGAAGGTCCAAGTTCGGCCCGCCTGTCCTCGGATACGGAGTGCGGCAGGGTCGGCGAGCGCGTTTGTGCAGGCATCCGCAACGGCTTCGGCTGATTGCGGGACGATGAACCCCCCGCCGCTCGCCTCGATCTCTCCAGCTGTGTCGATGAGGTTCGTCGTGACGACGGGTAGTCCGGCTGCCAAGGCCTCAAAGAACACAAAGCCGAAATTCTCCTGGCTTGTGGGAAGGACGAAAAGGTCGCACGCTCGCAGAAGGGCAACCTTCTCTGGGCCGCCGACATGGCCAATGAAGTGCACGGCGCTGTTCACACCCAACTTCACCGCAAGTCCGCGGCACTCGTTTGCGTATGCATCATCTCCGGTTCCAGCGATGATGGCGATTGGGGGTTGTGATCCACTTTCCTCAGCCCGACGCCTGAGGACCGCGACCGCCTCTATAAGGTGCTCAAGCCCCTTCTTGCTTGAGAGTCGGCTGAGGAACAACAACTTCGGTGCGCTTGTGCGGAGCATTGGCCACTTCTCCACGGCGATTTCCGAGTTTGGCATTGAGTTGAACTGACGCAGGTCGATCAGGTTGTACAGCACCCTTCCCAGTCTCTGCGGAAACCACTTTCGGGACTGGCGCAACTCAAGTTTGGCGGTGCAGTGCACAACGGCTGCTCGCTCGAGGTAGCGCTTGGCCGCGAAAAACCAATAGACCCGTTTCTTCAACCAGCGCTGATCCATCGACCAATCATCAAGCATGCCGCGGAGGCTGACGATGTAGGGGATCCGCATCTTGCGCGCGAGTCGCGCGACTTGCGCGTTCGATGGTTCCCACACGCCATGAAGGTGCACGATGTCTGCACCTTGCATGAGCTTACGCAGTTGATCGATTGCGTTCTTTGAGAGCAATCGAGCGCGCAACACGGGCAGCTCTGTGCAGTGTGGGTGTGCGTTGGAGGATCCCCAATTCGCCGGGATATCCCGCGCGGTTGTGGTGGTGACGACCACTTCGTGCGAGCGTTCTGCCATCGCGTTTGCCAACGCGACAACCGCCCCGGCGGGACCTCCTCGTCGGAGGTCGAGATGGTCGATGAAATGGACGATCTTCATCGTGGGCTAGGTAGTCTACCCGCCCACCGTAAGCGCCTGCGTGCCCGTTCTGAATTTCTCTCTCATGTGCGGTATTGCCGGATTCATCGATCGCGACGGGCTCTTCCGAGAGCCAGATCAAGTGCTCCGGCGCATGTCGGACGCGATCCGCCTTCGCGGTCCCGATGATGAGGGGACTTGGTTTGACCAATCGAGCCGCGTCGGATTTGGGTTTCGACGACTCTCCATCCAAGATTGCAGCGCGGATGGGCATCAACCAATGCGCTCGCGAAGTGGACGGTTCACCATTGCGTTCAATGGTGAGGTCTACAACTTCAAGATCCTCCGCGAGGAACTGCAGCGACTTGGGCATCAGTTTCGTGGCGGCTCTGACACGGAAGTCATGCTCGCAGCCTTCGAGGAATGGGGGGTTCGCGATTCCATTCCGAAGTTCGTCGGCATGTTTGCCTTTGCAGTCTGGGACGCAAAACTTCGGCGATTGTTTCTCGCGCGCGATCGTGTCGGCGTGAAGCCGCTTTTCTGGGGGCACATGGGCCCCGGCAATCGCACGATTGTCTTCGGAAGCGAGCTCAAGGCGATTCGCGCATTACCTCTGCGGTGCCCGCCCGTTGATCGAGGCGCCGTCGCGTTGTTCATGCGCTTCGCGTACGTCCCTTCACCGCACTGCATCTTCGAGGGGTTTCAGAAACTTCAACCAGGTCAGATCGCCGTCATCGACCCAGCGACTGCGCAGGTTGAAGTCATCGAGTACTGGAGTGCCGCGCGTGCTGCAGAGCAAGCCTCGCAAGAGCAAATCGTGGACTTTCAGGAGGCTCTTGAACGAGTCGAGTCGCAACTCACCGAGGCGATTCGCCTGCGCATGATTGCAGATGTCCCTCTTGGGGCATTTCTTTCAGGCGGCATCGACTCATCACTCGTCACAGCGATCGCCGCACGGCTGTCGCCGCAACCGTTGCGTACTTACACGATTGGGTTTCGCGAGGCGATCTATGACGAGGCGCCCTATGCGTGGAAGATCGCCGAGCATCTTGGGACGAATCACACCGAACTCTATGTTGGCGCGCGCGAATCCCTTGATCTGATTCCAAAGCTCGCGGATATCTACGACGAACCATTTGCGGATAGCTCTGCGATTCCGTCCTACATCGTGTGCCAACTTGCGCGGAGAGACATCACCGTCGCATTATGTGGGGATGGAGGAGACGAACTGTTCGGTGGCTACGATCGGTATCCATTCACGCAGCGGCTTGAAGGGATTTTGCAGCGCTGGCCTTATCCGATGCGCGTTGGCATGAGTGCGGCGGCGGGCGTTGCCAGTCTCTTGCCGAATGCGGCGCTCAGCCCGATCGGTCGCTTCATTCCTGGGCACTTCAATAGCCTTCCTCGCGACCGCCTGCTCAAGCTCGCTTCGATTCTTGGTCTCCGCAATGCGGGCGATGTCTACGCGCAACTCGCGAGCGTTGTGAAGCGTCCGAATCTCTATCTCGTGGATCCGCGCGAGCCGTTGTGTCCAATGACCGATCCGTCGATGCGCGCCAATGTCGCGTGTGCGATCACACGGGCGTCTGTGCGTGACATGGCGAGCTACATGCCTGACGAGATCCTCGCGAAGATGGATCGAGTGAGCATGGCGAACAGCCTTGAGGCGCGCGAGCCGCTCACCGATCATCGTTTGATCGAGCTTGCACTCCGCATCCCGGCGCACTTCAAGTTCCGCAGCGGAAAGAACAAAGTCCTCCTCCGCGAGTTGCTCGATCGCTATGTGCCGCGCGAGCTCGTTGATCGACCGAAGATGGGCTTTAGTGTGCCAATCGGCGATTGGTTCCGCGATGAACTTCGAGATTGGGGCGAGCACTACCTCGACCGAAAGCGACTCGAAAGCGAGGGGTTTCTCGATCCAGAGTCCGTGCAGTCGTTGTGGCAGGATCATCAGTCAGGACGCGCGCGTTCGCAGTGGGAGCTCTGGAACTGCCTGATGTTTGAGACTTGGCTTGAGCGATGGGGAACGACCGATGCGCGCAGTGCTTCCACCGCGGATGCCGCAGCGTTCGTCTCTATCGATGACGCGGGTCGCGATGTCGAAGCCGTACTTGACCGACGCGAGGAGCGGGCGGAGTCCATTGAGCATGGGTGCGCCGTGGATTCTGCAAGTGGGGACACGAGGAAGCAGTTTGCGGGCGGAGCTTTTTGGGGGCTCGTGCAGGCTGGTGTTCAAAAGGCCAGCGGCGTCCTCACGTATCTGATTGCCGCGTGGACACTCACGCCGGCGGATGTCGGTGCGGTGACGACAGCGATCTCCATTGGCACGCTGTTGAGTTTCATGTTCCCCGGTGCAGCCGGCGACTTACTTGTTCGGCATCATCGGCAACGCAATCTGTGGGAGTCAGCATGTCTTTGGCTCGCGATGATCGCGGGCGTCCTCATCATTGGGCTTTGCCTCGGTGCGTTCCCCATTATCTATGCGAAGTACGGCGATTCGAACATCGCGATCCTTGTGGTCGCGATGGCGATTCGCATTTTGCTTGAGGGGTTTACGAGCGTCGCGAGCGCGAAACTGCGACTTGATCTTCGCTTCAAATTCCTCGCGACGATCGACACGATTGGTTCCGTCCTCACTGTGTTGCTCACTGGTCTGTTTGGCCTGCTCGGGTTCGGTGGTTGGGCGTTGATGGCGCCGATGCTGGTCTACGCCGCGCTGCGTTGCATTGCGACGACGACCGCCGCGGGCATTAGTTTGAGTCGCCCCGGAATTCCCGCGCGTATTCGAAGCGCTATGGGGGATTTTTGGGCTGGCGGTGTGCAGCATTATCTCAACGGCGTCACACAGACGATCGATTACTTCGCGTTGTCGGTCTTTCACCCCGATGATGTGCTTGGTCGGTACACCATCGCGTATCAGTTGGCGAGCGCGATCAACATGCTGCTCTCCTACACCGTCGCGGGAATTGCACAGCCCATCTTGGCAAGGTTGCAGCACGACCCTGAACGAATGCGGTTGACCTACATCACGACCGTTCGTCTTACGCTTGCGGTGACAGCGCCGCTGTGCGTTGGTCTCGCGATTGCGAGCCCATCGATCATTCATGTCTTGCTTCCGGAGCGGTGGGAACTGGCGTGGATTTCTTTGTCGATCTTGAGCGTCGCGTTTCTCGCGTTGAGTCCAGTACAGATTGCCGCGGCCTACATGCGAGCGTCCGGTCGGTTCAAGTCGCTCCTTCGATTTCAGATTGCACAGACAGTCTGCTTGACGATTGCAGTGTTCCTCGGGGCCTGGCTTGGTGTTGCTCGACATGTCGCGTTCGGCGTGTTTGTTGTCGCGTTGATCGCCGGTCCCACCGCCATTGCTCTTTCACTTCACTTCCGCGCTGGCACGTTTCGGACAATTCTCTCCGCATACATCGCGCCGATGACCGCGGCCGTCATCGCGCTCCTTCCGCAGCTCGCACTGCTGTATTGGCTCAGAGACACCTCCGTCTTGTCGCTCATTGGGCAGGTTGCCGCCGGCGCACTTGGATTGGTGGCCTATGTGCTTGTGCTTCGATGGGTCAGTCCTTCGACGCACGCTCACATCTTTGGATTGGTGCAAGAAATGCGCAAGCGCGTTGCGAATCCCTTGGGGGAGTGACCGAGAGCGCTTCAGGGGTGTTCCTGCACGGGTCTTGTGATTCAAGCCACTGGTTCGAAGCGTCGAAGAATGCCTTTCACAGGCACCCGATCCCGTTCACCCATACCCCTAGACTCTGCACATATGAAGCGCGCGCTCATCACCGGCATCACTGGCCAAGACGGAAGTTATCTCACAGAGCTGCTCCTTTCCAAGGGGTATGAAGTTCACGGGATCATTCGTCGTTCCTCCAGTTTCAATACCGAGCGCATTGATCATGTGTATCGGGATCCGCATGAGGCGTCTCGGTTGCGCCTCCACTACGGCGACCTCGCAGACGCGAATGGTCTCGGTCGCATCGTGCAGGAAGTGAAGCCAGATGAGGTGTACAACCTCGCCGCGCAGAGCCATGTTCGAGTGTCGTTCGATCAACCAGTCTTCACGACTGATGTCGTCGCGACAGGTGTCTTGAAACTGCTCGATGCAGTTCGCATTTACCAGGATTGGTCTGGGAAGCGCGTGCGTTTTTACCAAGCCTCGTCGAGCGAGATGTTCGGCAAGGTGCAGGAAGTGCCACAGAAGGAGACGACGCCGTTCTGGCCTCGTTCACCATATGGCTGCGCAAAGTTGTACGCGCACTGGATCACGGTGAATTATCGTGAGAGTTACGGCATGCACGCATCGTGTGGCATTCTGTTCAATCACGAGAGCCCGCGTCGCGGCGAAACCTTCGTCACGCGAAAGATCACTCGTGCCGCCTGCCGAATCAAACTGGGTTTGCAGAAGAAGCTCTTCCTTGGCAACCTCGACGCGCTTCGTGACTGGGGATTCGCTGGCGACTATGTTGAGGCGATGTGGCTCATGCTGCAACAGAATGAGCCTGATGACTATGTGATTTCGACCGGCAAGATGATCTCGGTGCGAGAGTTCTGTGAACTTTCGTTCCGTCAACTTGGTCTTGACTATCAAGAGTTCGTCGAGGTTGATCCGCGCTATTTCCGCCCGGCCGAAGTCGAGCAGTTGCTCGGCGATATGTCGAAGGCGCGGACGAAGCTTGGTTGGACGCCCAAAACCTCCGTCGAAGAACTGGCGCGCATGATGATTGAACAAGACTTGGAACTTGCCAAGCGTGAGCAGACGCTCCGCGCGGCGGGGCATGATGTCTCCGCGAACAGCGGGCAAGGCTAAGCGCCGCAGCCTCGATCGAACGCGGATCATCCGTTACGGCGACACGCTTGCGATCGCCGTGTTCTCTCCCCCGATCGCTCGCAGCGCAGGCAACTCGGGTCGCGCCGAGGTGATCCAAGCTCCAACAGCGCCAGCCGGGATTTGCACGATTGGTCCTCCGCTTCCGACCTGGAAGGAACGAACTTCAGGCTTGGCGGTGACGCGCCAGAGGTACGCATTCGTTCCGACCTTTGCTCCCGTGGCAACGATGCGCGCGTCCCAAGCGAGGCGTGACGCATCAAGCGGTTCAGCGATCTTGTCGTTGAGGCGTCGATTGATATCAGCGAGCACCGCATCCAAGGCGCGCCCTTCCGCATGGCGTCGGTCACGGGAGATCGTGGTTTCAACGCCGTTCACAAGTTCGGGCGGATTCCAGAGCATGAATGTCTCAGTTCGAAGGAGCGCGATATGACGAACCATCTCGTCGTAATAGCGCGCATCCATCTTGTAGCACGCCGTCCCTTCGGTATCGCCACGCCAACTTGGCGAGGCAATCCAAGGATGCATCGGCGTAGCATCGCTTCGTCGGACCGATCGGCCGACTTGCACATCCATCAAGAACGCGAGCCATGCGCTCTTGCCGATCGGTGTGCCGCCTGCGCCAAGTCGCAATCGAGTTCGGTCCGATGGATCGATGGAGCAATATCGTGCAGCTCCATCAAGCAGTCCATAGAGCGCGGGCGCGCTCGCGGTTCCGAATCGGTTGTTGAGTGGCTGCGCATGCCCATTGAAATCTGAGCTCGCCTCACCTACCGAGATCTTCGAGCCCTGATAGTTGCTGCCTTTGATGTCAGGGAAACGCGCGCGCGCCGGTTGCCAGATCGCTCGGTCGATCGCCTGATTGGCGATGGACTGAATGACGAGGTTCCACGCGAGGTAACCCGCGCCACTCTGAGGTCCCGCATAGGTCGCGCCGATGTACGGTTTAACAACGCTGCTCACCGAGGAAGTTGTCGACATGAGCAACGCGTCATTGAAGCGCGCGTCGTCCATCAGAATGGAGATCTGTGCGGACGTGAGATGCCAGTTGGTGAGATGACCAGGCTCTTCGTTGTCGAGAATGATCACTTCAGGTTTCGCGCCAGCGGTGGCGAGTGCGGCGAGCGCGTTCGTCCATTGCGTGCGAATCCGAGTTTCGGCGTTGGTTGGCCACGGTGTTCGCACACCACTCGCAAGTTGTGGCACCTTGTCGCTCGGATCCGTCAGGAGTCCATCGCGGTAGTACCAAAGATGCAGTGCTCGGCGTCCCTTGGGAGCTTGCCGAAGTTCTTGCGCAACTCGGTCGACGGGAAGCACCTGACCTCCCGTGTTGCCGAAGTTCTCAAATCCGCTTCGCACATCGCGCAACCAGACCATCGGCGTGACAAAACGAAGTCCGCCCGGAACGGAGCTCCAAGTCGCGGCCCAGATTCCAGGTGCCGCCGTGGGCTCGCTGCTGCGAGGGGGCGCTGGCGGAAGCGTCACCTTTGTCGAGTTTCCCTTTACCGATTGCGCTGTTGCGGTCTGCGCGCTTTGCAGTGCGAGTGTGCATGCGATTGAGGCAGAGAACAACGCGCTCAACATACTTTGGCCCCTCGAGATGGATCCGAAACAACAGTCTCTCTCACCACGCCAATGTGAATGTCACATGCAATGAGGGACGGGTCAAGAAAGAAGCGCACAAGGTTTCGACTCTCGTTGGAGGATTGAAGGAGATACGACAGTCACATCAGGCGTGCGGGACGCCCTCTGATTCGTATTCGGCGCACTCCGGTTCGTCGGATCCGGCAAGATCGTCTTCTTCGGCGTCCAATTCCTCGTCCGTCAATACAAGTTCATCAAGCCCCCACGCGAGTGCGAATTCGCGGTCTCCACTCACCTCTGCGCTGCGAATGGCATTCAGGAGCACACTTGCCATCGAAGTGGAGATCAGGAGGAGGACCATCGCGCCGGAGTTTCGGCTCATGATGTACCCCTCGAAGTTCGCGCCGAAGAGGTAGGCGAGGTTGAAACCAATGACGAGATCGGCCGTTGGACGAAGTCGTCGGTACGGAAGCGTTGCACGAAAGATCGCCACACACTGCGCAAGAATCGCGACCGCTAACAGGAGCGTGAGCGCGAGCATGCCGATGCCAAACGACGCGGCTGCGAAGAGAAAACTATTCTCGCTCATCTCGAGCTCGTCCATGCCGATGCCGGCGATTGGTGATGAGCGGAAGTCCGCGAGGAGTTCGGCCCACGCGACCGATCGCGTGTCGCCACCTTCAGTCAATCGGGCGAGCGGAAGATCGATGCCGAGTGTGTCGGCAATCTTGAGCGCGGCGAATGCGAGCACGATGCCCACAGGCAAGATGAGAATCGAGCGACCGACACGGCGATAGGCGAGCACAATGATGCCGATGCCAGCAATCGCAATCGCGGTGCGCGAGCCGGTGAGGAGAATCGCAATGCCGCACGCACCAAACACGGCGATCCAAAGCGGGACGCCTTTCGCGAGCGGTTCGCCCCAGATCCGCCACGCAGCGAAAATCATGCAACCAGCGGCGATCGTTCCTGCGTGCTGCGGATTTGCCGCAACTCCAATGAGGCGATCCTGCAATCCGATAGTCAAGCGGCTTGGATCGGTGAGTCCCTGCACAACGCAAGCGCCGCAGAAGAGCAAGAAGCCGATACCGACGATGTATGAGTAATCCTGGATGTCCTCGCGCCGACTGACGAGCGCGGGAAGAATGAACATGATCGGGACAATCGTCGCGAGCGCGAATGCCATGGAGATGAGTCCAGCCTCCGCGCCTTCGTGCGTGATGCGCATGAAACCCTGGTAGAGGCCAATCGCGAGAACCAACCACGAAACCAATGGAACTCTTCCAACTCGCGAGTTTCCAATCATGGGGATCGCGCCGAGCAGAAGCAAGACGGAGAGGCCCGCGAATGCAGCATTGCGTGCGCTTTGAAGCGGGAGCAACCAAGAGCCGTAGATCGAACCGCGCCAGTCGCGAGCGACTCCGATGGAGGCGAGGAAAAGGAGGAACCCCAACATCACAAGCAGGCCCTTTCGCGACATCAAGGCGACAAGGACGATGACTGGCACCGCGACGAGCATCAGGAGCACTTCGACGGCGCCGAGTTCTGGCAGAGAGCTTTGCACGGGGGGATCCGATGGTGCGACAGAACAACACTGCCCTAACGCAGTTCAGACCTGTTTCATCGGCTTGGATCGAGCCAAGTCTTCAGCGACAAGCGCCAACTGAGGGTGAGCAGAGGACCTCAAGACCGCGTTCAACCTCCACTCGGAGGTGAGCACTCTCCCCACGCGTCAATCAGGGTCACGAGGTCTGCAGCATCGACGCGGTCCGACCCATCAAAGTCAGCCGCAGAATCCGTGTCCCACGCACCAAGCAGCATGACCAAATCCGCGCTGTCCACGATGCCATCAAAGTTGAGGTCCCCAAGACACTGGCAGATATCTGGGATTGCGTCTCCGTTCGCATCGACGACGAGGCCGAGGTCGACTGCCACTCGATCCACCACGCCATCGTTATCGCAGTCGCGTTCGTACTCGAGGACAAGGGAGCGCAACTCATCAACGGGAGCTCGCGCGATCCACACCGTCGCTGCTTTCGCCCCAATCTCCATCGACGCACCAGCAGGCTCGCAGCGCTCCTTGTGCCCCGCATTCCATGGGATCTTGGTTGGCGTTCCGCCCGCCCCCCACTGCCAGCCGCAGCCTGATCCATTTGCGCCAAGCGCGGCATCGATGATGTAGTTGGAGATGCTCTCGTATCCGAGCGTGGTGAGATGTGCCGCACCGCCATTGTCTTGCGGAAAGTAGAGCGGCCGCATGAACACCTTCCCAAGATCGACGGTCGCAGCATCATTGCGTTCAGCCGCGATCAACTGAGCGCGCGCACGAAACGCCTGAAACGCGGCGGTACTCCCACCAAGTTGCGCATCGTGTGATGTCTTGAGAATGAACGCTGTCTCGTCACTCGATCCACCACCAGTCAACCAAATGGCATCGAGCCGCGCGACCATGCGTCGCAGTGCCTCTTCGTGTTGATCCGCGGTGAGCGGCAGGTCATTCATTCCCGTGGAGAGCACAAAGAGCACGCGAGGGGCCTGTCCGCGCCGCGCTTGCCGATCTCGAAGCAGCGAAACCCATTCGCTCGCGGTTGTTCCACCGAAGTCATCGAGGTCATCTGCGATATCGCGAGAAGTGCCACCGCTATGCCAATCGAGGACGCTGACCGACCATCCGTGCGAGGCGTCCGTGCGTTCAACAGAAGCCCACGAGAGAAAGATCGGCGCGCTGAGCCCGGAGCCGCCATCAAGCGTGAATCTGAATCCAGATTCATTGCCGAGGGCTCCCGAGACCGAGAGCGAAGTTTCGATGATCTGCGTCTCCGGCGAATCACAAATCACACAACCGCCTGAGATGCGTTCGGCGGAATAGTTTTTCCATGCAGTTGGGCAAATGCTGCCGCCGCCCGGCAAGAGCCCGTGTCGAATTCGAAACTGCAGCGGCGCAGCGTCGGTGATGAATGGGTGCGCTGCGTCGATACCCAAGCCGCCAGTCACCGACGCACTCCCGCTTGACAGCCACGTGTAGCCCGAGCCCGTGTTGGGAAAACCACCGGGGAAGTCGAGATGTTGCGCGAGCGATGCTGGAGCATTCTGTGTGGATGTCGCAGCGTTTCCGAGTTGCGCCGGCCACTCGCCATTGGGCGCGATGAATTTGGACCACCGCCATCCAGCCGATCCACCGTCGTGATTGAATGGAGTCGGACCGATCGCTGCGCAAAGAAAGTCGTGACCTGCGAGCGCGCTTTGCATGCCGTGGTCCCATCCGGTTGTGCGGAAGAGCACATTGCTGTCGCCGATGACGACGATGTCAAGTGTCCGATTCGTCGCAGTGTCTCGAAGCCACTCTGCAGGGACACTCTTCGCATCGAAGATGCCAGGCGCGCAGTCGGGATCGCGCCATCCGTCAATCCACGACGAGTTTAACTTTGAGTCGAGCATGAGCGTGCGCACGAAGGCCTGCTCGCTTGGCGAGTTTGGCAAGACCAGTCGTGCACCGCGGCGCTCCGCAATGAGTTGCGCCTGCGCGTAGGTGCGAGGCGATTCAAGTGCGAAGGTTTCATAGGCATGACCGTTTCCACCTCCTGCGGTCTCCCAAACTCGGAGCAGCGGCGGCGTCGAGGCCATCGTCCCGAATGCAATCACGCCCGCCGCGATGGCGGATGCGACGACGAATTGCAAGGGCACACGCGGCATCGAACTCTCATCGACCAACAAGACGAGTGGGTCAAGCCCTATGGTCACACACCGAAAATGCGGATGCGGTCGCATCCGTGACACCTTCAACATACTTCCGGATTCAGGGGATGGTCGGCAGAGTGACGGTTATAGACCCGCCATCACAGAAACCCGCATCGTCCGCGCAGTTTCGTACATGCGCTCGAACTGTTTGGCGACAACTTTCGGGTCGCACACGCGGAACACCCACTCTCGAGCGTTCGTGCGACAGGCGGAGTGTGGAGCGTGTTGGGCGAGACCAAATCGAATGCCATCCGCAATGCTCTTCGGATCGCGCTCGACGATCGTCGCAGCTCCACTCTCCTGCAGTTCTGCATGCGTGTCGACGAGGTTGGTCGTGACGACTGGTGTTCGACACGCGAGGGCTTCGTAAAAGACAAAGCCGAAATTCTCTTGGTTCGACGGAATGACGAGAAGGTCGCACGCTTCGACTATGGAAACTTTCAGGTCGCCGTCAACATGTCCAAGAAAGTGCACATGCTCCGCAACACCACAATCTCGCGCGCATCGCGTGAGCGTCTCGCCGTAACCCTGATCTGGGTTTCCGACCACCACCACACTGGCGTCGAGTTGATCCTGTCGCAAGAGTGCGAGGGCTTGAATGAGGACATCAAGCCCCTTCTTCGGCGTCACTCGACCGAGAAAGAGCAAGCGCACCTTCGCCTTGAGCGCGTCGGGAAACTGCTTCTGAGCGAGCGCTGCTCCAGGGAGCCGCTCAAACGGCGTGAGATCCATCAAGTTCGCAATCACCGTGCCGCGCCCATTGGGAAACCATTTCTTGCTCTGCGCGAGCTCGGCTTTCGCGGTGCAGTGCACGAAGGCAGCGCGCTCGAGCATGAGCGCGCCCCGCGTCGCAAGATGTGCGCGTTTCTTCCAAGTCTTCTGCGCCATGCACCAATCATCAAGCATGCCGTGCGGCGTCGAGATGTACGGCACATCGAACGAGCGACACAACGCCGCGACGCGGATGTTGAACAACTCCCACATCGCGTGCAGGTGAACGACATCTGCATTGCGAATCGTTTCACTTCCCTCGCTGCCGAGTGACTTGGAGAGCAACAGCGCATCAGGACCCGCATCCACGATGTTGCGAGGGTTTGCTCCAAGTTCTCGCCCCCACCCAGCCGGAAGAGTCGAGGCGCGCGAGGTCAATACATCGACCTGATGCCCTTGTGCAGCCATGGCGGAGGCCAGGTCGATCGCCGCACGCGCGGTTCCACCGAGCTTCGCGTCGAGGTTCGTGATGGCTTGGACGATCCGCATTGGTGTGAGTGCGCAGGTCTTGTTTACGCCCGAACGAGTCTTGCGCCCATTGTCGCTTCGTACTTTCGCATCGCATCACGCGTGTCGATGACAAGCGCCGCATGTTTCGCGAGAAGCGCGTAGTCGACGGCGGAGTGCGCCGTTGCGATCAACACGCAATCAAAGTTCGCGAGAGACGACGCGTCGAGTGCGACACTCGTCATTTGTAAGTCATGCCTTCGTCCAGCCCATGTCGCTGGGCAATGCGGGTCGTGATACTCCACATGAGCGCCGCGATGCTGCAGGAGTTCGATGAGTTCAAACGACGGGCTCTCGCGCACATCATCGATGTCGGCTTTGTATGCCAGTCCGAGGACCAACACGCGACTTCCCTTCACCGACTTTGACTGTTCATTGAGCGCTTCGGCGACGCGATCAATGACATACGCGGGCATCGCGGTATTGATCTCGCCGGCGAGTTCGATGAATCGCGTGGAATGCCCAGTCTCCTTCGCTTTCCACGTGAGGTAGAACGGATCGATTGGAATGCAGTGGCCTCCGAGGCCCGGGCCCGGATAGAACGGCATGAATCCAAAGGGTTTCGTGCTTGCGGCGCGAACCACTTCCCAAATGTCGATCCCCATCGCATGGAGCACGACTTTCATTTCATTGACCATCGCGATATTGACAGCGCGAAAGATGTTTTCAAGCAACTTCGCGCTCTCGGCGATCTCGGCGCTCGCGACCGGAACAACCGTCGTGATTCCCTTCTCATAGACGGCGGTTGCGAGCTTCGTCGAAGCTTCATCGAGCCCACCGACAAGTTTTGGAATACTGCTTGTGGTGTGTGATTTCCGGCCCGGATCTTCTCGTTCGGGCGAGAAGGCGAAGAACACATCGCGGCCCGACGCAAGCGTGTGCGCGCGGTCACTCGCTGCATGCATGACCGCGGGCATCATGTCTTCGCGGGTTGTGCCGGGGTAGGTCGTCGACTCAAGAATGATGAGTTGTCCGCTTCGGAGGGTCTTCCCAATCGCAGTGGCGGTTCGCAGGATGTAGGAAATGTCTGGTTCTTGGTGAATCCCGATTGGCGTGGGGACACAGACGATGAGCACATCCGCTTCACCTAGTCGGTCGAAGTTTGAAGTTGCTTCAAAGCGGGGACTCGCCTGGAGATCTGTGGTGAGCTCAGTGCCAAGATGTTTGAGATAGTTCTCGCCGCGCGCGAGTGCCTGAATCTTGCCATTATCCACATCGAACCCAAGGACGCGAAGCCCGCCGCGATGCAGTGCGTGTGCGAGTGGCAATCCGACATACCCAAGACCAACCACGCCGACCCGCGCGTCGTTTGATTGAATGGAGGCGAGTAATCGTTGTGCTGGAGCCGAGAGGCTCGATGGAAAAGTTGTCATAGGAAGCTCGGTTCCTGCCCAATGCGAGTGGGGAGATTATCCGAACCTCAGACGATGATTAGACCTGCACAGAGAGTCTGGGCCGTGTGGGTTGGGCGCCAGTCGTCGCAGCAACCGGAGCCGCGGGCGGCATCTCGGTCACACCGCTCGCAGCATGATTCTCGCGAGCGAGTTCGTCCATGCAGAGCACCCAAGTCTCTCGTTCGAAGCGGAGGAGCTTGAGCACTTCGTCAACGATTGTCTCACTCTTTTCGATACTCGCCTCAAGGAGCCGTTGATACATGAAGGTGTAAAGCGCAGTCATTCGCTCGCAGAGCTCTGGGCTTCGCTCGGGTCGCAGTGAGTTCACGAGTTCGAGCAAGATTGCCTGTGCTCGGGTCGTGCCTTCAAAGGAGGCCTCGAAGTCACGACTCGCATATCCCGCCTTGGCATTTTCGCTAAAGCGAATCGCTCCATCGATGAGCATCAAGCGAAGCTCTGCCGGCGAAGCCGTGAGGACTTTCGTGCGCAAGTAAACTTGTGATCCGGCGGCTGCTTTCATGGCTCATTATCTCATCGGCGATGCGGACGCTGAACTTTCGCCCGTCAACCTCCGCCGAAGCCCATGAGCATGCTCGTCATCGAAGACTGTTGCGCCTGCAGCTTTGCGAGGGTTGACTCCATCGTCGCGAATTGTGTCTGCAAGCGCAGCCTGCGCGCGTCGATGCGGGAATCGAAAAGTGTGATTCGACCATTCAACCCCTTGAGCTGGTCGTCGAGGCTCTTGTCGGCGATCTTGAACACGCCATCGATCGGATCCACAAGTTTGTTCAGCGTTGTCGCGATGAGATCCGAGAAGCCGAGACTTGTGTAGGTTGTCGAGTCGTTCGCGACGGTGATGCCAGGGCTGACCGTTTGTGATGTCGAAGACTGCGCTTGGTAGGCGGTGAAGAGGTCCTCCACTGCTTGCGCGTCTGTGTCGTATGCGGCGCGGAACTTCTCCTCATCGAACACGATTTGCCCGTCTTTTCCAAAGCGAATGCCGACCTGTGTGAGGTACTGATATCGACCTTCTACATTCTTGGCTTTGCTTTGCACCAGGCCGACGATCTGCTGTTTCGCTCGCGCGACAGTGGGATCTCCCAACAATGGGCCCTTCGTCTTTGCCTCATCGTCGTACTTGTCGTAGGTATTGATTCGGCCAAGCGCGTCATTGAGTGCCGTGACGATGCTCTTCACGCTTGTGAGAATGCCATCAAAGTCACGGCTCACCGTCGCGGTGGTCTCCCCGACTTTCTTGGCAGTCACATTCATGCCAGAAACAACATCTCTGAATTCGTTGGTCGCGCTCGTGAAGACGAAGGAAGTTTCAGAACCACTCTCGCCGAGCACGAGCACCGCGTCGCGCGCCTCGGTCATCGTTGACAGACCAAAGTCCACGAGCCCCGAATCGGCCATCAAGCGGCCGTTTCGCCCGGTGACACTTGAAGTGATGGCCAGGCGGTAGGGCTGCGCGCCACTCCCTGCGTTCACGATCGTGGCAGAGACTGGGAGTTTCGCTTCCGTGATCTTTCGCACGATGTCTGCGAGCGTGTCAGATGTTTCGAGATCGACACTTCGCTGATAGGAGCCATCGATGTCATCCCCCGCTGCTGTCGCAGACTTCGAGATGCCAAGCGCAGTCGCCACGCCACCCGAAGAGTCTTCGACCCTCATCGCGCGAGTCGCGACTCCCGTGTTCGTATCGACGAGCAGAAGTCCGTCACCGTTGGCGTTGATGCGCGCTTCGATAAAGAGACCACGCGAGTTGATCTCGCTCATCACATCGTAGAGCGTGACTGCATCGCTATCGATATCCACGTTCGCCGTGGCACCTGTACTGTCGGTCAACTTCATGCGACCCGTGCCGACACCGCGACCGTAGTTGAGCGTTGTGAGCAGTGATCCCTCACTCACATACTGTGATTGAAGATCGGTACCACGCAGGCTGTCAGCGGAGCCGCTTCGCGCGATTCCCAAAGCAGTCGCCATCGTGCCCGAGAGCGAGAGCGCACCAGAGCCACCTGAAGTGTCGTTGGCAATAAGTGACTTTCCGCTGTCGCTTATCGCGAGCGCGACATCGACGCCACTCAACGCAGCTTGCGCGTTGACGGCGCCAATGATCTCGCTCAGTGTGCCGTACGCGGCGAGTCCGGTCATCGAGAACGATGCACCGGAGCGATCTTGAATCGTGATGGCATCCGCGCTACTCAGCCCGCTTCCACCGTTCATCGTCGCGGCGCGAACTGTCTGAACCCCGCTCGCGATGCGCGAGCCCGTCACGCTTCCCGTGCCGGTGAGACCATGAATTCCAAGATTGCGAGCGGTGCGTTCTGAAATCGCTGCGCCCTGGCTTGAGCCGTCGACGGTGCCAGCGAGCACGGTGATCGTGTTCGCGCCAGCACTGAGTTGCAGTCCTGTTCCCGCACCGTTGATGGTCGCAGTGACGGCGCCGCTTGTTTGAGCGCTAATGCGATCAATCAAGTCACCAATCGTTGTCGCGCGAGGTACCGCAACTTTGTTTCGCACAACGCTGCCATTGATGACGGCTGCGCCGCTCGTGCTGACTCCCGTAAAGATGCCGAGGTCTTGCGCCGTCGCGTCCGCATGTGGTCCCGCACCTCGAACTTGCAGTGTGCCACTTCCCGCCATGGTGTCAGTGACGACGAATCCCTTGCCATCCGCGCGAAGGCTCATGACGACCTTGCCGGCACCGAGCGTCTCCTCAAGTTCGCCGTTCACGCGCGCCAGAAGCTCCCCCACTGTCTTGACTTTCGCGTCAGTGACTTCACCATCGACGAGCACATCACCGAGGTTGACTCCGACACTCACGCCAGTTGAAGTGATGACGGTGAAGTCGTCCGCATCGGTTGTGTTGATCCGAATGCCGGCGCCATCGCGAAGATCTGAGAGGAGAGTTGACGAGGTGATCGGCGCGTCCTCGCGCCCAAGTGAGATGCTGTAGACAGTGCCTGCGACATCGAGCCGAAAATCTGCGACGCCATCGCGTGTCAATACTCCGGCGCCGTCATTGAGACTCGCGAGTGAAGAGTTGCGACCGAGCCCGTTCAATTGGGAACTCGTCACCGTATTCGCGTAGATGTTTGCTTCGATGCCAAGGTCTTGCGCGAGTGTCCCCGTCACATCATCGACGATGAACGAAGCACCACCGCCAGAAACGTCACGCAGAACGAGGCGTTCGTTCTCAATCGCGGCAGTGACATTCACCGTTTCGTCAGCGTTGATCGCTTCAACAACTTCTTGCAGGCTCGTTGCCGCACTGAGGTCGATCAAGCTTGTCTTGAAGAGGCGATCCGTAATGCGAACCTTGCCTCCATGCACACCGTCGCCGCCATTGAGCGTCGTGAGCGCAGTGTCATTTTGCACGCCGCCGTGTCCGAGTTCGAAGGAGATTCCATCGAGGCCAGCCGGAACGGTGTTCGTGCCCGCGAATCCGCGCGACAACAACTGGCTGTTGGTGACCATGCGTGCGATGCGCATTTGGTACGCGCCGGGTGGCGTGGAACTTCCAGTGGACACCGACATCAGCGTGTCGTCGCCAAGCGCCGCACGCATCGTGTCAAAGACTTTTCCGGTTCGCAGTTTTCCTGCGGCGCTCTTGGCTGCCAGGATGCGCGCATTCACATCGAGAAGCGCAGTCCTTGCCGCAGTCACTACGCCAATTCTGCGTTGAATCGGCGCTTTCCCGCGCGACTCAAGCGAGAGCAGTTGCTCGATCAACGCGGCACTATTGATGCCGCTAATGAGTCCAGTACCGACAGAAAGCCCGGCCATATGGGTGGTACCCCTGAGTTGACTCCCTCGGAAACTCTCCGAGTGATTTCCGGCAGCGCCGCCGGAACCCATGGTTGAAGCAAGGCGAATGCCAACGCGACATCCGTCATGCCGCTTCGTTCATCGACCATCCCGCCGCTTTTCCGGTGCCAGACTTCCAGATAGGGGTGAGTTCCGACCGTCTGCGCAGTTCCAATACATCGCTCGCCCAACTCATGAGTACTCGACTGAAGAGTTGATGCGCCCGGTCCACGGCTGCTTCGGCGCTGCGCGTGTCGATCTGCAATGAAACGGTCTCGCTCTTGGGCTTGAACTCTGAATACTTGGAGGGTTTCGTGTTCATGCGACCATCCTTGGAAGACGCGAAAAGTCATTCGACATCCGCGCGCCGTCAAAAGAATCGGCTCGATTCAGATGCGATTGAAGCCAATCCACCACGATTTGACTTACCGAAGCGATGACAACGACCGGACCGCGAGTGTCGAAATCACTCAAACGGAAAAACCACGAATTCCAGTGATACTGTTGCGATCTTGCGCGAAATCACGACTCTAACTGCGAGACTCCGAGTCGCGCGAGCAACCCGTCGAACTGATCGAGCGTGAAGAAGTCAACAATGAGTCTTCCTGACCCCTTCTTGCGTCCTAGTTGGAGCTGAACCTTCGTGCCGAGTTTCGACGAAAGTTGGCGCTCCAGATCGCTTACGTGGGCGATTTTCGGCGCGGCGGACCGCGGATTGCTGCTGTTCGGAGCTTCAAGCGCTGCCTTCACGCGCCTTTCAAGTTCTCGGACGCTCCACCCTGCTGAGACCGAAGATTTGGCTAGCGCGACGCGTGCGTCGATGTTGATCACGGACAAGAGCGCCTTCGCGTGCCCCTGTGAGAGCGCGCCGGAACGCACCATTGATGCGACGCCAGCGTCGAGCTCAGTGAGCCGCAGTAGGTTCGTCACGGAGGCCCTGTCGAGACCAACTCGATCAGCGACAGAAGCGTGGGTAAGAGCGAACTCCTCCGCCAACTTCCGTAAGGCAAATGCGCGTTCCATCGCGTGCAGGTCTTCACGATGGACATTCTCGATGAGCGCAAGCTCTGCAGACGATTGGTCAGAAAGTTCACGGACGAGCGCCGGGATTTCCGCAAGCCCGAGGAGCTTCGAGGCTCTCCAGCGACGCTCGCCCGCGACGAGTTCGAAGGTCCCGTTCTTGGATGGACGGACCACAATTGGCTGCATCAAGCCGGCTGAACGAATCGACTCCGCGAGTGATTTCAATCCACCTTCATCAAATGAGGTGCGTGGCTGCCGTTGGTTTGGATGGATGAGCTCCACTCGCAAGAGGCGCAATTCGCCTTCCGATGGACTGGTGCTCGGCACCGCAGGGGCGGGCTGCCGGGGATTGCGTGCGGAGATGTGCGCTGCTGGCTTGTATTCCACGACTGCCGCGGGGGCGTCTGTTCCACGGGGAACCCCCAGCGTGAGGTCGATCCCATTCAGGCTCGGCGAAGCTACCGACGTCGCGACTGGTTGGTTTGGTGTTTTCGATTGGTCTGAAATGGCCGTCGGCGGTGGAACCGTGACGGGTACTGGAGCACCGAGTAGGGCACCCAAGCCGCGACCGAGTTTTCGAAGAGGCGATTTTCCCGCTGAATTCGAGGTTGAATCATTCATTTCGTGCAATGCCATCCGTAGCAGGTTGCGAGTTTGGCGACTTGTTCCCCGTGGAACATTCGTATGACAGGGTAGTGTCATAGATTCCTGCGAAGGGATGCGCTTGTCAAGCGCGCGCGATCGAAATCATCCCAGTGGAGCGCCGTGTTCAGTTATCGGACGGACGACTTCCGAGAGCAGTCACGATCGAGTTGATTCCCTGATGATGCGCCACTCGCGTGGAACACCTTCCCTCCATCAAATCCGATGTGCTCAGAGCGCTCTGGCGCGAACGGAGATTCGTGACATGGATCGCGCTCCTCGCGTTCGCTGCGTTTCTGCCGAGCGTTTGGATGTGCGGCTGGATTTGGGATGACGATTCGTATGTCACGCTCAATCGTGTCGTGCAGAGTTCAGACGGCCTCTGGCGTGCGTGGATACCAGGAGAGACGCCGCAGTACTACCCATTGGTGTTCGTGAGTTTTTGGATTGAGCACGCGATCGTTGGCCTGCACCCCGCGCTCTTTCACTTTGACAATGTTTGTTTGCACGCGGCGGCGTGTGTGTGTTTCTACTTCGCGTTGATTCGTCTTCGCGTGCCCCACGCATTTTGGATTGCAGCGATTGTTGCTGTGCATCCCATGCAAGCTGAGAGTGTCGTCTGGGTGACGGAGCGAAAAAATGTGCTCTCGTTTCTATTCGCGATGGCGAGCGTGCTTGCTTGGTTGCGCGCGGAAGACACAACCTCGCGTCAGCAGGTTGCGCGATGGAGCGCGATCGCGCTGCTCTGTTTTGTTTGCGCGATGTTGTCGAAGACGACGGCGGTGTTCATTCCGCCCGTGTTGATTCTCATTCGGTTGTGGGAGCGCCGAGCGATCAACTTCATGCTCTGCGTGCGCGTCGCACCTTTCTTTGTCCTCGGCCTCATCGGTGGCTTACACACGGCGTACCTCGAGAAGACGCATGTCGGCGCAGTGGGGGACGAGTTCTCGTTGACGATCTTGCAGCGCGTGAGTCTTGTCGCGCAGAATTTTTTCTTCTATCCATTGCACGCGCTCATGCCATTTGAACAGGTGTTCATCATGCGGCGTTGGCAACTTGGGCAGTGGGTGTTCGGCGTGGATGAACCTGGCGCAGCAGCACTCGTCGCGTCGATCGTCGTTGTGTGTATCGCCGCGCTCCGGTGGCGGCGGAATCGCGCGACCCTGTTGATCTTGCTCTGGTACTCCGCCGCGATTTTCCCCGCGCTTGGATTCTTTGACATTTATCCGTTTCGATACTCCTTCGTTGCGGATCACTTTGCATACGCCGCGCTTCCCGCGATTTCGTGCGCGGTGGTCGTGTTTTTCGGAAGGGAGATCACGAATGTGCGTGTTCGCACTGTTGTTGGCGTCGTCTCAATCGTTGCGCTGCTGACGCTGTCATGGCGAACACTTCCGCGCTTCGAAGATGAGAAGACGCTGTGGACCACGACTCGGGCGCAGAATCGAGGTGCATGGATCGCTGGGGATAATCTCTCAGCGATCGCATTGAGAGAAGCTGAGGCCGTACTGCAACTTCCGCCCGCGAACTCGGTGTCCGAACAGCAGCGGCGTGATGACTTCGTTCGTGCGCGTGCTGATGACGCATACATCCTCGCGTCTCATGATTCTTGGTTGGACTTTGACCCCGTAGTCTCCTACACAAATCGATCGGAGGCGGCTCGTCTTCGCGGCGATTACGCTCAGGCACTAGGGGACTTGGACCTGTCCGTCTATCGGGGAGTCGACGCTCACGGAAGTTTCGTGGCAAGCGGCGAGATGAGCGCGGAAGGCCATTGGATGCGTGGTCGACTTCTCGAACTACTCGCGCGCGACGCGGAGGCCGCGAGCGAGTATCGCATTGCGTCTCACGACGCGGATGTGCGCATTCGTGAGCGGGCGCTTCGAAGCCTTCTTGCATTGACGGTGCGCACCGAGCGAACACTCGATGCGGCTCGCGTCGCGCGCGAACTCGTCGAAGTCGCGCCAAACGACAGGGGCGCTTGGCTCAATCTTGGTGCTTCACTGATCGCCAACGGAGAACACAGAGAGGGTCGTCGCGTACTCCTTGTGCAGCTCTTGAGCCGTGAGTTGTCCGAACAGTTGTGGGTTTCAGCTGCGGTGAGATATGTACGAAGCGTGGCCGATGATGATGCATCGGATGCTGATGAGATTGCTGCGGCGCATCGCTTCGCGGACACCATGGTGGAGCGCAGTGGCGGGAGCGAGATTGCGAAACTACTGCTCGCGCGTATGCGACTTCGAGCGGGAGATCGGGATGGTGCCCGGGCGCTCGCGATGGAAGTTGAGCAGAAGGCCGGGTCAGATGTCGTGCGCAATGAAGCGGCAGCGATTCGCGCGCTCACGGATTGACGCTATGCTTGCAGCGTCCCGTGTGTTGCGGGACATTTGACGCGTCAGGCGAAAGCGGTGTGAATCCGCTACGAAGGCGTCACCGTGAACTGTGTGAGCGACGAGCTCCTGCAGAAGTCGGGTCGACCTGGCGCATCAATCTGTCCGACCCCTCCGCTCATGAGGTGCGCCGGCTTCTGCAGACCTGCCCGCTTGCGTGTTTCGCAAGCAATGCAAGGCTCGCAGCGCCTCGACTTCATGGAAGTGCCGCACGGAGGGGAAGTGTTCGCTTTGACTGGCGCATTTCCAGTCAGAAGGGTTTGTTGCATGCAGTTCATGAGTGTTGGTTCGATCGGTTTCGCAATCGCAAGTGCATTGACAATCACTGTCAGTGCGAACGCGGCGATTGTCGGAAGTTACGCAGTCGGTAGTGGCTCACAAGTTTCAACGGTGCAGTTTGACTTCGTCACACTTGGAACGAACGAGACGAATACGTATCTCTACGAAGTCGCGCACGATGCGGGGCTCTTTGGCGATGATTTGTTTGCGATCATCGCTGCTGCACAGCCTGGTTACTTTTCGCATGAGGTCATCACTTTTTCCTTTGGCGACGCGCTCTACAGCGTGGGGATTGGCTCAGACTTCGCCGCTGGGTTCGGCACCGCGCCGGACTATCTTGACTACTGGCACTACTGGACGCGGGACAACGCCGCGCAGGCATGGAGTGAGTCGTGGATCGGATTTGGTGATCGCGCGGTGACCGATGGCAGTTGGGATGGGTGGGTCTTCAATCTATGGGGCGCGCCTGCTGCAGTGCCAGCGCCCGCGGTGCTCTCACTCTTCGCGATGCTCGGCATGCGCCAATCACGCCGCCGATCGGTTACTTGCTCGTCGGCGTCTTGAGTGTCGAAAGGTATGCCACAACATCGCGCAACTCACTCTTCGTAAGCACGCTTCCCATCTTCGGCATTGCCGACACTGGCCCGAATCCGTCCACGACAACCGCTTGCGGCACAAGAAGTGATTGCAGGAGCGACCGCTTGTCTGCGTGAAGCGCAACGCCATCAAGGGCTGGTGCGGCATTGCCGCCCGTGCCTTCAACGGTGTGACACTTCACGCAGACGGCGGATTGGTGATACAGCACGATTTGCCGTCCACGATCTGCATCGCCGCCCTCGACGCAGAGCAGTTCGAATCGACCGAGTTCATCAGTCGCTCGTGCGTTGAAGCGCGCGAGCGCGTTCTGCATCGCAGCATCTTGCGTTGCTCTTGCAAACTCCTCAATCTCGAGTGCAAGCGCTGGCGCAATCGTTCCCTCAGCAAGATTGTTTGCGAGCGGCGCGACGATCTCCGTCGCGAGCTCCGGATGCCTTGAGAGATCGCGAAGTGCAAGTTGTTGTTCAAGCAAACTCCCCGACTCCACTGCTTGGCGGAGTTGCGGTACGGCAGACGGGAAGTCCACGACTGCGAGAATGGACCGTGCTTGTGCACGCAAGCTTGCGCTGTCTGACGCGAGAGCGGCTTCCACCGCGGCAGGTCGACGTGTCGCATCTCCCGCGAGAGAACGGAGACTTGCGACGCGCTCTCGCTCGGGAACTGCTGTTTCGCGAATCGCACGCAACGCGGCATCGGGATCGAGCGAGACACCATGCTTCGAGGTCATCTCAAGTGTCGCCGCCCGAATCGCGGCCGAGCGATCCTCAGCGAGTGGAGCAAGTCGTCTTGCAAGCACGGCCTTGAAGGCCTCGGCATCGCGCCTAGATGCATCGATAGGTCGATACGCGCCGTTGACGCGATCTCGCACACCTGGCGAGAGCCACTCTCCGAGTGTTGCGATCGCTTCGAGCCGCATGGGTTCTGGGTTACTCGTCGCGAGCGCATAGGTACAGACTTCGGAGGCGAGGCTGTCGCTGCCCATGCGCAAGGCGGCATAGAGCGCACGACGCGTGAACGGGAAGTCACTCGTATCTATAGGTGTCGCGCCAATAGGGCTCTCCATCGCCCCACTAGGGAGTTGCCAGCGAACGGTGAGGTGATCGCCGCCGCCGCCTTCCGCGTGACGCGCTTCGAATGCATAGCGCTTTCCTGCTTCAAGTTGAATCGACGCACTCTGCTGACCTGGCGCCGAGGTGAAGTCGTTCACATTCGAGTAGCCCTCAACACGCGCAACTTCTCGCAGCGTTGATGGATCTTCATCCGTACCTATGAGGAGGACGGAATCGTCATCACTCGCGATCCCGAAGATGTACTGGCCTGTTTCAGGGGCAACCACAGAACCTCGAATGCGCGCGATGTACTTGTCGCCTGCGTTGCGCGGCGCATCAGGGGTCGAGAGTTGCGCGCTATTCGATGGAGCGGACGCAAATCGCGCGGCATCGATGAGATCGTTTGCGGTGGCGGCTCGATCGAGCTGCCAGACCTCGCGGGTGAAGACATGCTTCGGCGCTGACTGCGGTGCAGAAGTCGCTGGTGCGCCAGATTGAGAGTTGGCGCGAATCAGCGACTCAGCGAGCTTCAGAGTGAGGGCGTCGAGTTCGAGATCATTGATCGCTCGCGCGGCTTCATGGCGCAGGAGTCGCTCTGGGTCTTCAAGAAACTGTGCGATACGCGTGTCGCGTGACTTTCGCATGGCCAAGAGCGCGGCGAGCCGAACGCATGCGCGTGGGTCAGCTGCGAACTCGCCGAGCTTGACGGGATCTTGCATCCAGTGCAGCGCCATCACACCCGCGTGGCGAAGGAACACATCTTGATCGTTGTTCTCTGCGAGCATGGAGAGGATGGATGGCGCTTCTTCAATCGCACGCATGCGGCCAAGCGCCATACTTGCGAAGTAGCGGACGCGGAGCGAAGGGTCAGCGCAGAGTTCGGCAAGTTTCGGAGCGGCGCTTCGAGTTCGTGCTTCGCCAAGCACCTTCGATGCTTGCGCACGAATCTCCGCGTCTCTGTCATCGAGCAACCCCATGACGAGGCGCATCGGATCGAACGGATCTCGCGCGCTCGGATTCGAAGCAAGGCGCGCCTGCGCTTGTTGACCGAGTGCCCAGATCGCGTGCACGCGAGCGAGTTGGTTGGGTGCGCTGATTGCAGCGTCGCCGAGAAGGTCCGTCGTCTGTTGGCCTCGCGATGCGAGTTCCCATTGTGCACGAGAGCGAACTCGGCGATCGGCGTGTGAGAGCAACTCGCGAAGTTCATCGCTATCGCGTTGCGAAAATCCTTCGCGCAAGAGTTGAGCCGTTGAGAGCACCGCGTTGTCTTGCGCGTGCTTGGGATCCCAAACAGAGTAAAGCTCGCCCTTCTTCGCGGAGTACCAACCATCGCCCCAATCACTCACGATGATGCGGCCGTCGGGCGCGAAGTCGATATCCGTCGCGAGCACATTTTCAATGAACGGCGTGACGCTCGTGACTTGAAAACCAGCGCCAAATGGCTGCACACGAACATCGAGGACCTGGCTGTAGGACGCACCGCCAAGGAAGTCGCAGAGAAAGAACGCGCCTCGGTAGGACGCATCAAGACCAGTACCCGGATAGCAGACAAGGCCACTCGGTCCACTGCTCACATGATCAAGCGGAGGAATCGTCCACGCTGGCTGCGATGGATTGCTCTCGCGAACTTTCATTGGAGCGAGATCTGCGCGGAGATGCCAGATGCCCTCTTGATTCCACGGACCACGCTGGTTCACGCCATCAAGCGTTTGGTACTCCATGCGCCAACCTGTCTCTCCGCCCTCAACGCAGTAGACGAATCGCGCTTGGTCTCCGCCGTCCGAGTTGTTGTCGCCTGTGAAGAGATTTCCGAAGTCGTCGAACGCGAGTTCCTGCGGATTGCGAAGTCCGGTGCAATAGAGCTCGATCGCGCTGCCATCCGGATTACAGCGGAACACTGCACCCGCGCGCGGATCTTTGAGGATCTCTCCCTCGGGCGTGCGAATGTTGTATCCACGATCACCGATGGACCAATAGAGCTTGCCATCGGGACCCCAAACGAGTCCGTGCATGTCATGGCCACGAAGCGCAACGCGCACACCAAATCCGTCGTAGACCGAGGTGCGGTCCTCCGCAACCCGATCGTTGTCGTGATCTCGCAATCTCCAGAGCGAAGGGATGTTCGTGTACCAAACATCGCCATCGCGGGTGATGAGTCCAGCACCAGTTCCATCAAGCGGATCATGAAACGGTCCCGCGAAGAGGCTACGGCGATCGAGTCGCGCATCGCCATCTGTGTCCTCAAGCATGATGACGCGGTCTTCGTACTTGCTGTAGTACGCCATGCCGCCTTCGCGCTTCTCTGCCCACTTCTCATACATCTTGAGTCGATCAGCCGTAGATTGCGCTTGCAAATCATCGAGCAGCCACCAGCGACTCGAGCGATTGTCCTCAACCCCTAACTCCTGCCGGTCACTCTCCGCGACGAAGATGCGTCCAAGTTCATCGATGGCGATCGCGACTGGATCATCCACTGTGGGGTAGACCGCAATCAATCGGCACGACAAGCCTGCGACGGGGCGGAGTTTGCAAGGATCCGTGAGTTTGGGATTCGCGTCCGCAAGCGCCGCGCTCTCGGCTTCGGTTGGGGGAACGCAACTGAGAGTCGTCGGGACAGGCAAAATCGTCGTCGCTGCACCGGCTGCGACCGCGAAGAATCGAGTGGAACCAAGAAAGCGCATGAGAGTGTGGAATGCTATCGGCGATAGCATCACCCGCATGTCGCAACCCATCGATCAACTCGCTGCTCGTCGGACTTTCTTGGGTGCGGTCGGAGCCGCATCACTGACTTCTGTCGCGTCTGCGAATCTGCTTGCGCGCGCGCAGACCCAAACCACGCCGAGCCAAGTAACAGCACTCGATCCCAACAAGCCAGGACGCACTCCGAACATGAAGTTCGCGATCAACATTGAGATGTGGTTCGGAAACTTGCCGTTTGCAGATCGCATTCGCGCAACCGCGGATCTCGGTTTTGAGTTCGTTGAGTTCTGGCCTTGGCGCAACAAAGACGCGGTCGCGGTGAAGGCGGCGCTCGCACAAACAGGCGTCAAGGTTACGCAGTTCACTGCGTGGGGTTTCGTACCTGGCATGAATGATCCGAAGAATGAAGAGGCCTGCATCGCTGAGGTGGAAGCATCGTGCCTCTTTGCGAAGGAGATTGGGGCGCCAATGATGACCGTCGTTGCAGGCAACGACATTGCCGGCGTTTCGAAGCAAGACATGCACGCGCAGGTGATCAAGGTCCTCAAGCGCCTCGCGCCAATCGCGGAGAAGCATCAGGTCATGCTCATTCTGGAACCGATGAACATTCGAAATGACCACAAGGGGCATTGCCTGTGGGGCAGCCCAGATCCAGTGCGCATATGTCGCGAAGTCGCTTCACCATGGGTGAAGATCAACTGGGATCTGTATCACATGCAGATCAGCGAAGGCGATCTTTGCCGACGATTGCGCGAGGGTTTTGACCAAGTGGGATACATCCAAGTCGCAGATAATCCTGGCCGCATGGAACCCGGTACAGGCGAGATTGCGTACGCACGCGTGTATAAGGAGCTTCGTGATCTCGGATACACGAAACCGATCGGCGTGGAATGCAATCCGAGTTGCGATCCTAAAGAGGCGGCGTTTCGCCTCGCACAGTCGGATGTTTGAATCCTCACAACACGCTTCCGGTTTGACATTGCTCACGGATTGAAGGACAGAACTTATGCAACTCATCACCCTTGCTCTTCCACTCGTGCTCCTCGCAGCCTCGCCTATCTTGCCAACCCCGCAGGCTGCTCCGCCAGCGCCGGTTGCTCCAGCACCACAAGCCCAAGGCGGCAGTTTCACGATTGATGATGTGCATTCAAGCGCACTCTTCCGCGTGCAGCATTTTCACGCAGGTCAGTTCTGGGGACGGTTCAACACCATCGCAGGAACCTTCACGCTTGCACAAGATCCGGCGAAGATGGCCTTTGATGTTTCGATTGACACCGAGAGTGTCGACTCGGGAAATCCAAAGCTCGATGGCCATCTCAAGAGTCCAGACTTCTTCAACGCGAAGGAGTTTCCAAAGATGACCTTCAAGAGCACCGGGTGCACAAAGAATGCCGATGGGACCTTCGCGCTCACCGGTGACCTGACGATTCGTGGCGTGACGAAGAGCATGACCGCGACGCTCGAGGTGACTGGTTGGGGCTTCGACATGGGTCGCGGAGCACGAGCAGGCGCAGAAGCGCGCTTCAAGATCAATCGATCGGACTTCGGCGTGAGCTACGGCGTCGACAATGGGGCACTCGGCAACGAGACAACGGTCATTGTCGGGCTTGAGGGCACAGCGGCGTAATGTTCGCGCACTCCTTGCTCTCGCTCCTCATGAGTTTCTCGATGCAAGCTTCGCCACTCATCGACGACGCTCCAGTGCCGTTTGGACCTGTGCCAACGGCGGCTCAATTGGCCTGGCACGATCGAGAAATGCAGATGTTCATCCACTTCGGTCCCAACACCTTCACGGGGCTTGAGTGGGGCGAGGGCGGGGAGAATCCGAAGCTCTTCGCACCGACTGCGCTTGATGCGAATCAATGGGCAAGGGTGGCGAAGGACGCGGGGATGGAAGCGATCATCCTTACCACGAAGCATCACGATGGCTTCTGTCTTTGGCCGTGCGAGTCGACGACGCACGATGTCGCGTCGAGTGGTTGGAGCCACGGCGAGCGAGATGTGTTGCGCGAGTTGAGCGACGCATGCGCGAAGGCTGGTCTTGGGCTCGGCGTCTATCTGTCGCCATGGGATCGCAACAACCCGAAGTACGGAACCGGCGAGGCGTACAACGAGTACTTCAAGGCGCAACTTCGCGAGGTGCTTGGCGGCGAGTACGGGGATATCGTGGAGATGTGGTTTGACGGCGCGTGTGGAGAGGGGCCCAACGGCAAGCGCCAGGTCTACGACTTCAAATCCTTTAACGCGCTCGTGCAGGAGCTTCAACCGAACGCGGTGATCTTTAGCGATGCGGGCCCTGGTGTTCGTTGGGTCGGCAACGAGCGAGGGATTGGGAGTGAGACACATTGGTGCCGACTCAATCGCGACGACTTCTTCCCAGGCACGCCGCGGAGCGCGGAGCTTGGGGAAGGGCATCGAGAGGGCACGCATTGGGTTCCCGCGGAGTGCGATGTTTCCATTCGGCCGGGTTGGTTCTATCACCCAGACACCGATGCAAAGGTCAAGAGCATCGATGAACTCGAAGAGATTTGGTACGCGAGTGTTGGTCGCGGCTGCGGGCTCCTCCTCAATGTGCCGCCAGATCGACGCGGACTCATTCACGACAACGATGCTGCGGCAATGCGCGGGCTCAAGGCACGGCTCGATGCAACCTTTGCGAAGGACCACGCGCGTGGCGCCACCGCATCAGCAACGACCACTCGCGCTTCGAAAGCCAACCCAGCGAGGTTTGCGGCGAGTTGTGTCGTCGATGGCGATGCCTCAACCTATTGGGCGACTGACGATGCGGTCCACGACGGCGCCGTGACGATTCCATTCGGAGCCCGCGCCAAAGTCAGCGTCATCCGGATCGAGGAGTACATCAAGCTCGGCCAGCGCGTCGCGAAGTTTCATGTGGATGCGCTCGTCGAGGGAAGTTGGAAGCGTGTGACCGATGGGACAACCATCGGTGCGCGCCGGATTCTCCGATTCGATCCAGTGCAGGCGAGCGCGATTCGTGTTGTGATCGACGAGGCAGCGGCGTCGCCGTGCATCTCTTCTATCAAGATCTATTAGGCGAGGCAACGCATGTCCCAAGCGGCATTCCCAGACATCGACATCGTGCCCTTTGTAGAGCAATCCTCTCGCGCGCCGCTGGGATTCCGGCACTATCGACCGGAGGAGTTGATTGAAGGCAAGGCGATGAAGGACCACTTGCGCTTCGCGAGTGCCTACTGGCACACGATGCGCAATGGTCTCGCGGATCCGTTTGGAAGTGCGACGGCGCAGATGCCGTGGGATGACGGCAGTGACAACATCAGCAACTGCCTTCGCCGAGCTGACGCATTTTTTGAGTTCGTGACAAAGTGCCGCATCGAGCGTTGGTGCTTTCACGATCGCGACATTGCTCCAGAGCGCGCGACGCTGCGCGAGTCCAATCGTGATCTTGATACCGTCGTCGCACACTGCAAGACCCTTCAGCAGTCAACGGGCGTCCGCCTGCTTTGGGGGACGGCGTGCTTGTTTGCGCATCCTCGCTATGTCTCTGGCGCAGGAACGAGCCCGCGTGTGGAAGTCTTCACGCACGCCGCAGCACAAGTGAAGAAAGCGCTCGAAGTGACGCACGAACTTGGTGGCGAGGGCTATGTTTTTTGGGGAGGGCGCGAGGGCTATCTCTCGCTCATCAACACTGACATGAAGAGAGAGCGCGAGCACTTGGCGCGATTCCTCCACCTGGCGTGCGACTACGCGAAGGCGATCGGGTTCAAGGGCCAGTTCTACATCGAACCAAAGCCGCGTGAGCCGAGCGTGCATCAATACGACTCCGACGCCGCGGCGTGCCTTGCGTTTCTCTCGGAGTTTGATCTGCGCGCGCACTTCAAACTCAACATCGAGACGAACCATGCGACGCTTGCGGGGCACACCGTCGAGCACGAACTCGCGTTGTGTCGCGCGACGGGATCGTTTGGTTCGGTGGACGCGAACAGCGGCACCGATCATTGCGGATGGGACACCGATGAGTTCCCAACTGATCACCGACTCTGCACCAAGATGATGCTTGAGATTCTTGCAGCGGGGGGGTTCACGACCGGCGGATTGAACTTCGACGCCAAGCGCAGGCGCGAGAGCTTCGAACCAGTTGACCTCTTCTACGCGCATGTCGCAGGAATGGACGCTTTTGCTCGTGGTCTCAAGGCGGCTGCGGCGATTCGCGCGGATGGTCGCATCGCGGAGTTCGTCAAGAACCGCTACGCCAGTTGGGATGGCTCACTTGGGAAGGGAATTGAGCAAGGCCGGGTGAACATGCAGGAACTTGAGGCGCTCGCGCTTGATCAGTCTGCGTGGCATCTCGAGAGCGGTCGCCAGGAAATGCTCGAACACATGCAGGATGGCATCGTTTAGGCGACGGCGGTTGGCAACACAAACGCCGCCCCGAAGCGGGCGGCGCGAATCTTGAGCGCTCGCGACTTGCGCCGCGATCCGTTAGTCCCATTGCCGAGTTTGTAGGCGCGTCGCCTCGCTCGCTTTGGCGTGCGCCTGGCCGAGTGAATCGGCACAGGCGCAATTCCGGCGTCGATTGACTCATTTCAAGGCAAGAAACCTGCACGAGCGCTCAAGGGATGCAACACAATCGCCGCCCCGAAGCGGGCGGCGTTTGTAAGGAAGGAAGGAGACTTGTTGATTCGCGGCTGATCAGGCCGCTGCGCGGACGCGGAGCTTCTTCGCCCAGCGTTCGTTGCGGACAGTCTGGAGCTGCACGAGTCGCTGAAGGAGATCCGCAGGACCCTTCGCGCTGATGTCAGCGCCGATTTCCTCGGCCAAGCCTGGTGCGCGATTGAAGATGCCGCCGCCGACTGCGATTTGCATCGATGGGTGTGCGTTCTTCTCGCGGATTGAATCGATGAGTTCACGGATCATCGGCGCGTCCTTGGCGCTTGAAGCGAAGAGCAGGAGCACATCAGGTTGTCTGTTTGCAAGCTCCTCGGAAATGTCGTCGTTGGCAACGCCGCCGCCAGCAAAGGTGACTTCATATCCATCCGCCTCAAGCAGGTCAGCCACCATCTGTCCTGCGAGTTCTTCGGTCTCGTTTGGACCACAGAAGATGCAGATCGATCGGCCGCGGAGTTCCTTCTCCTCGTATCGCGCTTGTGCTTGATCGACGAGCATGCGCAGCATTCGCGTCGAGTAGTGGTGCGCGAGCGTCGTCATCTGATCCTTGCGGAACAGCGTGCTCGTGAGCTCAAGGAGTGGCCAGAACAGGTCCTTTGCGAGAGTCTCTGCACTTTCGCCTGCTGCGTAGAGGGAGTTGACGAACTTTCGTGCGCTACGGCGCTCGCCCGAGACGAGGTGCGAGTGAAGTTGCTCGATGCTGCGTTCAATGTTCATGGGAAGTAGGGGGCTTAGAGCTGTTTGCCTTGCGCACCATCCACAGTGCGCTTCGGCTTCTTGCGAGTTCCGGATGCACTCCGGAGGTTGCCTGCGTGACACGCATCACGCTGCGGCACTGCTTGTTTCGGCGCGCACGCCGCGGGTGGAAGAGTGAAGGAAATATGTAGCCAATAACGAAAAGGGGTTGCGGTTCTCCGCTCCCAAACCCATGCTCTACACACACATGCGCGAATTGCACTTCAGCCCGATATCCGTTTTCGCAGCTTCGACTTCAAGTCGCGCGATCGCGTGGACGGCGGCATTGCTGTGCAGCGCACATCTTTATGCCGGTGATCCGCCGACTGCAGACGAGGCGCGAAGTGAAGCGATCGCTGCCCGCGAGCCAAGTGAACCCGAACGACTCGTCATTGGTTGTGACGCCGGTGATGTGACGGTCGAAGTTGATCCATCGCTCAAGGACACCAAGGTTGAGGCGAAGTTTCATCTGGTCGGGCGCGATGCGGCGGATCTTGCGAAGCGACAAGCGACATTGAGGTTGCATGCGTCGCGGACGCCCGACGGATCAATCATCGTTGAGCCAGTGCTTGTTGGAGGCATGCGTGACGGCGAGCGCGCGGACATCACGGTTCGCACATTTGCGGCTGCCGACACCTCGATTCGCGCGAAGCATGGCGCGATGAAGGCGACTGGCATCGCGGGGAAACTTCGTCTTCGCGGTGGGCATGGCGCGGTCTTACTCCGCCGATGCACAGGTGTGATCGATGTGCATTCTGAACATGGCGCGATCGACATCTTCGATGCCGAGCGAGATGTGCAGATCGCTTCGAAGCACGCTCCAGTTTCTCTGCGGTACGCCGATGACGCTGACGCAGAGTTCAAGATTGAAACGACGAACGGTCCGGTGACGGTTTCAGTAGGACCGCTCTACGACGGAAGCGCGACGCTGCGTACAACAGCGGGTGGGATCGTGCTTCATGATGCTGCGAAACGCATGCGAACGCCGCGCCTCGGAGAGACTGTGGCGCAGGTCGAACTTGGCGCGGGTATCGCGCAGTCCATCGTCGAGACCTCCAACGGCACCGTCATACTGGAAGCGCGGACGGCTGCTTCTTCGGAGCCAGCTGGCTCAGCACCACACCCGTGAGCATGAGTGCAGCACCAATGTACTGCTGAAGTTCGGGGCGCTCACTGAGGAAGATGATCCCGCATCCCATTCCAAAGACGCTCTCAAGAGACATGATGAGCGCGGCATGTGCGGGTGGCGCGCTCTTCTGGGCAATGACTTGCAAAGTGAACGCGACCGCGACTGGAAACGCCGCACCAAGGAGAATCGACCACTTCGCGAGGAGGATCGACTCCCATTCGAGTTGTCCCAGAAACGCCGCGATGATCAACGACACGATGCCCGTCACTCCGAGTTGCAGGATGGAGAATCGAATCGCTTCAACTCTTGACGAGTACCGTCCGACCAGAATCACTTGAATCGCCCAGATGACTGCAGACACGAGGACGAGCCCGTCACCCGGATTGACTTCGAACTCGCGCGTGATGCCGAGCAACGCGAGCCCAATACCGGCGAGTGCGACTCCACCCCACACCGACCAACGCAGGTGTTGTCCAACCAGAAGTCCGAGCAAAGGCACAAAGACGACATACAGACTTGTGATGAACGCGCCATTCGAGGCCGTCGTGTAGCCGAGACCAGCTTGTTGGAACAGCGCTCCCGCTGCCATCGCGACACCAACGATCAATCCGCCGCGAAGTGTGGTGCGTCGAACTTGCTGTGTGTTCTCCTCCGGCCACGGAACGAAGGCCAACAACGGAAGCAGCAGGATGGTTCCGATTGTGAAACGAAGTCCTGTGAACCCAAAGGGCCCAACATGATTGGCTCCAAGGATCTGGAACACGAATCCCGCGCCCCAAATCGCTGCTGCGGCCAAGAGAAAAGAATCGGCCACAGCAGTCTTCATGCGCATCGATGCGACTGTAACCCACAGGAAGCAAGTGCGCCTTGCACTTTGTTCGGTTGCCCGTCAGGCTGCGCGGATGCTCAGCTTGACCAATCGCTCGATGCGCGTCTCGCTCCTCGCTCTCACTGCCGCTGGATTGCTCTCGGCGTGTGATGCGACCCCGAAGCCCCCAACACCGCTTCTCACGGATGGACTCAAGGGTTGCGAGTTTGACGCGAGCTACTGGTCGTATGACGGGAATGTTCTCACGGGTCGCACGACTGCCGAGAATCCCCTCACGAAAAATCAGTACCTCTGGTTTCCTGGCGAGTACTCAGATTTCGAGTTGCTCTGCGATGTGCGCATTCAGGGAGGGAACTCCGGCATTCAATATCGCACGGAGCCACAAGAAGCAGGAGAGCCACGCGGGTTTCAAGCGGACTTCGACGCTGCGCACAGTTACACCGCGCGCGTTTACGAAGGTGGCGATGGTGGCCGTGGATTGGTGAACGAGCGCGGCGAGTCGGTGCACTACACCAACGGCGCGCGAACCGCTGAGCGATTCGCCGATGCCGCAACGATGGACGCGGCGATCAAGCGGGAAGACTGGAACGCGTATCGCATCATCGCGATCAACGGCATAGTGACGCATGACCTCAACGGTGTGCTCATGACGAGAGTCGAGGAGGATGTCGCTCGTCGAGCAAGTGGCCGCATCGGCGTGCAACTCCATGTTGGTGAGCCGATGGTTGTTGAGTACCGCAACCTCCGCATCACGCCAATCAATGCAGACAACCAATCTGCGCGGGGCGGGCGATGACTGATCCGAGGTCGCGCCTTCCGATGGCGATCGTTCTTGTCGCGGCGGGGACAATCTTGGTGAGCGTCGTTGCTGTTTCAACGGTCTTGAAACGAGGCGACGCCATCACGGTCGCGCCGGCTCCGCCGGCGATCACGCAGGCGCGCGTTGCCCCGCCTCGCGCGACACCGCAGCGCCCGCAGTGGATTTGGACAACCGATGCTGGCGCAACCGACGCAGTCTTCGTTCGTGAGTTCACGCTCGCGCAGGCTGCAGAGATTGCCACGCTCGTCGTCAGCGTCGACAATGCATCTGAGGTGTTGATTGACGGGAAGCCTGCGCTCACGACAACCGATTGGGAAACACCGGTCGAGGCAAGTGTGGCAGCGCAACTTGGCAAGGGTACGCACACGCTTGAAGTTCGCGCGCACAACGAGGGCGGTGTTGCAGCGGTTCTCGTTGACCTCAACATTCGCGACGCACTCGGTGCAGAAACGCAGATTGTGAGCGATGGAAGTTGGGAAACTGTTCGAGGCAACGCGCGCGCGGCTGTCCGCGTTGTCGGACCGTATGGCATTGCACCTTGGGGCGCGCTTGCGTCCTTTGACGCGCATGCAGTGCAGTCGTCCATCGTTGTTGCGGATGGATTCACCGTTGAACTCGTCACACAGATCAAGAAGGGACTTGGATCGATCGTTGCGATCGAGTCGCTTCCTGATGGCTCACTTGTTGCGAGTCCGCAGCATGGGAAGTTGCTTCGTGTCGTGCCAGGTTCGAAGGGCGTGCCGGCAGTCGTTACGCCAATCGACCTTCCCATCGGTGACGCGCAAGGGCTTGTCTTTGCGAAGCGCGGAAATGCGCATCATCTCTATGTCAATGTGAACTCAACGGGGACGGCACCAAGCGGTCTTTATCGACTGCGTGACGAGGACGCCAGCGGAGACTTTGAGGCAGTAGAAAAACTGATTGGATATCCGGAGACTGGCGGCGAGCACGGCCCACACGGCATGGTGATTGGGCCGGATGGATTGCTCTACATCATCGGCGGCAATCATGTGCCGCCGCCTGACTGTCAGATCTCGCGTGTTCCGCGAGTCTGGCAAGAGGACTTCGTTCTTCCGCGCATGTGGGATCCGGGCGGTCATGCGGTCGGGCTTCTCGCGCCAGGAGGTTGGCTTGTTCGAACAGATCTCGATGCGAAGCAGTTTGAGTTGCTTTCCATCGGGATGCGTAACGCGTACGACATCGCGCTTGTTGACGGCGAAGTACTGACCTATGACTCGGACATGGAATGGGAAATGGGAACGCCTTGGTATCGGCCGACGCGCATCCTCCATCTTGCGAGCGGCGCTGACTTTGGTTGGCGCAGCGGTTCCGCGAAGTTTCCATCTTGGTATCCCGACTCGAATCCAGCCCTACTTGATGTAGGTCCCGGTTCGCCGACAGGCATGTTGAGTTGCGCCGAGTGCTTCACCGATCCAAAGTGGAAACACGCGGTCCTTGCACTCGACTGGACATACGGGACGATTCATGCGCTCCTTGTCGAGCCATCCGGTTCGGGATTCACCGCGACGCGGCAGGAGTTTCTCTCAGGCAAGCCGCTACCTCTCACAGACGCCTGCGTTGCGCGCGATGGCGACGGCGGGTTCTACTTCGCGGTGGGTGGTCGAGGCGCGGCGAGTGCCATTTATCGAGTGAAGGAACGCGTTCGCGTTGCAGATGCGAAGACTGCGGTGATGCCCGATGTGGATGGGCTTCGCGCTCTTCGTCGGCAGCTTGAGTCTATGCAGCGTCCAGGGCTTACGCCAGATGCGATCGAGGTCGTGTGGCACGCGCTTGGCCACAATGATCGGCTTCTTCGAAACGCAGCGCGCGTGGCGCTTGAACATCAAGCTCCATCCTCTTGGAGCTCGCGCGCGCTGACCGAGTCAGATACTGAGACTGCGCTTACCGCGCTGCTCGCCCTTGCGCGTACTTCACCAAGCGATGCTGAGGCGGTGCAAGTTCGTATTGCCGCAATCGACGATGGGTCGCTTTCCCAAGATCATGCGCGCAATGCAGCGCGCATTCTTGGCATCACGCTCGCGCGCGGACACGACCTCACACCACTCGCGCGGATCGCGAACATCGAACGACTCGAAACTCGACTTCCCTCAGGCGACGAACTGTACGACCGCGAGGTCGGTGCGTTGCTCGTTCGACTCGGCGCAGCTTCCGCTGTTCCTAAACTCGTCACGATGCTTGAGGCGAAGGATGTCGTTCGCGATGTGCATGACGCAGCGCTTCTCGCTCGAAGCGACGGCTACGGCCCTCAAGTCGCGCAGATGCACGCCAAGCGTGGCGAGAAGCAGCAGTTTGCGGCGGCGATGATGTTGCGTGAGGCAACCAATGGTTGGACCGACGGGCTCCGAGATCGATATGCGCTCTGGTTCGCGCGCGCGCGCCGAACAGCCGGCGGAAACTCGTATCAGGGATCGCTGAAGCAGATCTTGAAGGACGCACTGACCAAAGTGCCTGAGTCCAAACGCGCGCGGTTTGAGCAACTTGCGAGTGATGATGGCGCGGATCTCGTCGATAGACCGCAACCAGTCGGTCCCGGACGCAATTGGACGACGGATGAGATTGAGCAACTCGCGCTCGATTCGAAGTCGGCAAATGTTGTGAACGGCGCGATGATGTTTGCGGCAGCAGGGTGCATCGATTGTCATCGCAGCGGCGCGCTCACGGCGCTCCACATCGGTGGACCAGATCTCACGAATGTTGCGCTGCGATTCGGTGCGCGTGAACTTGCGGAAGCGATCGTCGAGCCATCGAAGGTCCTGAGCGATCAGTACGAGTTTGAGGCGTTCGAACTCCTCGATGGAACTGCCGTCGTCGGTCGCATCGTCGACGACAACGAGACGCGATATCTGATCGTTGAAAATCTCCTCGCACCAGACGCGCGCGTGGAAGTGCTCAAGTCGCAGATCAAGTCGCAGCGACGATCCAAACTCTCGCCCATGATGCCTGGCCTTGTTGATCGACTCAACGCACAAGAAGTCCGTGATCTCTGCGCGTATCTGTTGCAGTCGAACTAGTGCTTCCACGCGCTCGCGGGAACGACAACCTTCTTCGCGTTGCTTGGCGTGACCCACGAAACGCGCAGGAGATCTTGACCTGCTGCTTCAAACATGTCGAGCTCGATCGGATGCAGCCCCTTCGAAAGCGCGATTGCGCCAGATGCTTCCGCCGCGCTGTGCAACTCGTCGTTGTCTACAACGAGTGAGCCTTGCACCTTGAGCGTGCTGCCATCATCTGAGTCAACGAAGAAGCGGTAGAGACCATCTTCGGGTGCGTCGATGAAGCCGGTGAAGGTAAGGCCAAAGAACTCTTCGCGCGGTTTCACTGCAATGGTCGGCGTCGCGGCAATGCCATCGGTCTCCTTCTTCCCAGTTCGAATGTCTGCGCACGCCTTTGCGTTTTCAGCGATCGAGTAGGTGGTGTACGCGAGTCCGGCATCGCTCTTGAGCGTCTGCACGGCGGGCAGCGGAGTCAAGAGCGTGAAGGTTCGGCTCACCACGCGCGTCACAGGTTGATCTTGGTAGAAGCCCTGCGCATGAACGGTGGTCGTTGCGCGAACCGCGAATGGCGCGCTTGCCGCCGCACTCTTGTTCGTTGGCTGACTGCCGTCGGTCGTGTATCGATAGACGAGCATGCTGTCTTCTGGCGCCGTCTTGATCGACACTTCGAGTGAGCCGACGAACTTTTCATCGGCTGCAGTGATCACCGGATTGGCCGCAATCGCGAGCGTGCCTTCGAGGTCAACCGACACGACGGTGCAGATTGGATCGACGGGAGTTGTAGGAAGCATGAAGGTCGTGACACCGCCTTCTTGCCGATGGATGAAGAGTTGCTTGGTCTTCTGACCAAGGATTTGTACGGCGCCGACGCCGGAAAGCAGGCCTGAGAGCTGCAACTTTCCATCCTTGGGCCAATCGGACACCATCAAGTAGAGGCGATCGCCTCCATCGGGATTGACACCGCGCGTCACGCGACCCCAACTCGGCGCCTCAGAGAACGGATTCGCGTGGGTTCCGTAGATCGCACTGCTGTTGACCTTCATCCACGCGCCCATCGCTCCGAGTCGCTCGACACTTGGCGCGGGTATCTCCCCTTCGCCAGTGGGTCCAACATTCAAGAGGAAGTTGCCGCCCTTGCTTGCGATGTCGCAGAGTTTGTGAATGAGATCAGCGTTCGACTTCCAATCATGATCGTTCTTGTCAAAGCCCCATGTGCCATTCATGGTCATGCAGGTTTCCCAGTCGACGCCCTCTGGTAGTCCAGTGGCGGGGATCTGTTGTTCCGGGGTGCCGTAGTCGCCGCGGTAGTTTCCTTCGCGCGTCACGCCCTCCATGCCGCTGCGACCGGTGTCCACGCGATTGTTCACGATGATGTCAGGATCAAGTTCGCGCACGAAGTCGTACAACTTCATGCCCTTCTCGTGTGTCCAAGTTCCTTCCCACTCGCCATCAAACCAGAGGATGCCAACCTTGCCGTACTTTCCGCCCACAAGTTCGCGCAGTTGCGCCTTCATGTACTCCTCGTAGCGGTCGTACTGCGCGCTGTCCGTGGGACGCTTGTCCCATGGTCGACGCGGCAAGTAGTCGGGGTGATGCCAGTCCATGATGGAGTGGTAGAAGCAGAGGCGAATGCCAGCATCGGCGCACGCATCGGCGAGTTCCTTCAGTGGATCGCGCGGCGCAAAGGGCGAGGAGCCGACATCCCAATCGCTGATTGGCGAGTCCCACAAACCAAATCCATCGTGATGCTTGGAAGTGATCACGATGTACTTCATGCCGGCGTCTTTGGCGATCTGCACCCAACGCTTGGCATCAAACTTCACTGGATTGAATTGATCACGGAGTGGCTCGTAGTCCTGTGGCGTGATCTGCGCATTGGAGAGCAGCCACTCGCCAGCGCCGCGCACCGCCTTGCCATTCCACTCACCACCGGCGGTTGAGTACGCGCCCCAGTGGATGAACATGCCAAACTTCGCTTCGCGGAACCACTGCATGCGGGCGTCGTGTTCGGCGGGCGTTTCGTTCACGAGATTCGTGCCCCCGTGCCGAGGCAGTTCTTCTTGGGCGAACGAAAAGGTCGTGAGTGAGCATGCGAGCGCCGCGACGATGGCTGGAGAATGCATGCGCGAATTCTACAAGGCATGGACTATCCTCTGTGTATGTCCACCGCGAAACCACTGGCCAAGGTGCTTGCCAAGACCGAGCGGCGGATCTTCGTCACCGCTGATTCGCACTTTGGTCACGCCGACGCGATGCAGTGGTATGGAAGGCAGTACCCAAGCGTTGACGCGATGGACGCAGCGCTGCTTGAAGGCATCAATGCCGTGGTGGGCGCGCAAGACATTCTCATTCACCTCGGCGACTTCATGGTGAAGGGCACCGGACGCAAGTGGGAGCGCGAGGACTTCAAGCGCGCGCAGGAGTATCGCGAGCGAATCCACTGCAAGCGCGTGCATTTGATTCAAGGCAATCACGATCCGCGCGGCGAGGAGAAGTTTGACGCGATGTTTGCATCGGTGGATGAGATCGTTTCAGTGAAGGGCGTTCAAGGCATTGAGGAACGAGTGGTGTTGTTTCACTATCCGCTCGAACAATGGCAAGGCCGACCGACTGGCGCGATGCATCTGCATGGACATGTGCATGGTTTCGGCACAGCGGTCGCAAGGCGACACGACTGCGGTGTGGACGCGAGGGGTATTGGATTCGAGCCGCGCACGCTCGAGGAGATTCTCGCGAGCCTGCGCGCAACTCCGCCAAGTGGTTTCGTCAGGGCGTGAGGCGCGCCGCGAGGCGAACGAACTGGCTTAGTTACTTCACCTTCGCACGAATCGCAGCGGCGCGTTGTTCAAGCGGAAGCGCCTCAGCCTCTCGGTCGAGCTTTCGATAGACCCCGGCGAGATTGTCGAGAACTGTCGCGATACTGGGATGATCCGTTCCGAGTGCCCTTTCATTGATCGCGAGCGCTCGTTTGTAGAGCGGTTCTGCTTCGGCGTACTGGTCTTGGGAACCGTAGAGCAGCGCGAGATTATTGAGGCTCACCGCGACATCAGGATGTTCCGTTCCGAGTGTCTTCTCCCTGATCGCGAGCGACCGCGTGCAGAGCGGTTCCGCCTCGGCGTACTCGCCTAGGGACTCGTTAAGCATCGCGAGATTGTTGAGAGTCGTCGCGACATCTGGATGCTCCGGTCCGACCCGTTCTTCCGCAACTTTTAGCGCAGCATTCGCGAGGGCGATGCCCCGCTCGTACTCGCCCGCATCGAGTAACCGGAGGGTTTCGTCATTCAGGGTCTCCCACTCGATTCCAGCATGCTCCTCAGTCGGGCTAACTACCGGCGCGGTTCGGTCGCATCCCGGCGCAGCGAGTGTGAGCATGCCCGCGATCCACAAACTCCGTAAGTGCCGCTTCATATTCCGGTTCTCCGTGTCTTGTCGGCAAAGTCGTGCCCTGTCAACAGAACGAAAGCGTACGCCGAATCCCTCGCGGAGCGAATGGACACCAGGAGCACTGCTGCTGGCTCAAGAGTACGGATTTCGCACTCAGAATTGCTTCACTCACGCATGTATCGCGCGGCCTTCGGTGGCGAGGGCGGCTTCGTGAAGCGCTTCGTGCATCGTCGGGTGCGCGTGGACGGTCGAGATCACATCCTCAATGGTTGCTTCCACCCTGCGTGCGAGACACATTTCGCCAATGAGTTCGCTCGCGTCTTCACCGAAGATGTGCGCGCCGAGGATTTCTCCGTACGGCTTACTCGTGATGATCTTCACGAGGCCCTCAGTCGCGCCGACTGCAATCGCCTTGCCGTGACTCTTGAGGTTGTAGGTGCCAACCGAATACGCGATGCCCTTGGCCTTCGCGTCTCGTTCGGTCATGCCGACTGACGCGATCTGCGGGTTGCAGTAGGTGCAACCTGGAATCGATGCGTAGTCCACACCAAGCGTGTGATGTCCCTTCATGCGTTCCACGCACGCGACGGCTTCTTCGCTCGACACATGCGCGAGCCATGGCGGCCCGATGACATCGCCGATGGCGTAGACGCCAGCGACGGAAGTTTGATAAGTCGGTTCCTTCTTGTCCTTGAAGTCCGTCCAGATGTGATCCTTCTCCACGCGAAGTCCGAGCTTCGCGTCGAAGAGCCCTTCGAAACGACCCTTGACGCCGATGGCCACAAGCACTGCGTCGCAATCGATCGTCTTGGTCTGCGACTTGTCCTGCGTACTCGCGACAGTCACGGTTGCGCCGCCACTTGCCTTCTTCTCGATCTTCGTCGTTGTGTGCGCAACGAGGAAGTCCATGCCTTGCTTCGTGAAGGTCTTGAGCGCGGCCTTGGAAATGTCATCGTCTTCAACCGGCAGAATGCGATCGAGCATCTCAACGACAGTCACCTTGGTGCCAAACGCGTTGAAGAAGTACGCGAACTCCATACCAATCGCGCCGGAGCCGACGATCACAATCGACTTCGGTTGCTCGGTGCAGGCAAGCGCGTCGTAGCTTGAGAGAATCGTCTTGCCGTCGCAGGGCGTGCCGGGAAGTTCGCGCGGCGCGGCGCCGGTCGCGATCAGGATCCGATCGGCAGTGATCTCGCCAAGCTTCTCGCCACCGATGCCGTGGTAGTAGTTCTGATCAGCCTTGGAAAGTTCGATGCGACAAGGCGAAGTCGCGGTCTTGCCCGACACGATTTTCGCGTGCCCTTCGAAGTGCTCGATCTTGTTCTTCTTCAAGAGGTACGCGACGCCGCTACTGATTTGCGTCGTGATGTTGCGACTGCGCCCCATCACCTTCGACCAATCCACGGCGACCTTCGCCGGATCAATATCGAATCCCCAATCGCGCCCGTGGCGGATTGCTTCGAGGTAGAGCTCGGCGTTGTGAAGAAGCGCCTTCGTTGGAATGCATCCCCAATTGAGGCAGACGCCGCCAAGCTTGTTGCGCTCGACACATGCGACCTTCATGCCCATTTGCGCCGCGCGAATCGCGCCGACATAGCCGCCTGGGCCGCCACCAATGACGATGAGATCGAAGTGCTTTGTTTCTGCCATGACTCAAGACTCCAAGAAAACTGCGGGTGCCGCAAGATTGAAAGGGGCGGATTGTAGAGGGGTCGGCGGCTTGGGGTTTGCTCCTGCTTCGATTCTCGCGGCGCGGGAGAACAACGCAAGAAATGGCGGCGAGTCTGTAGTATTCACCCTCTCGCTGCCCCGTAACCCTCATCGCCCCAAAGCCTACCCCTCCCGTGCGAATTGCGATCCTCAGTGACATTCACGCGAACCTCGCTGCCCTTGAGGCCGTGATCGCTCACGCCGAGACGAAGGGTGTCGAGCAGTTCGTGTCGCTAGGCGATGTGGTTGGATATGGCCCCGACCCTGTCGAGTGCGTCGACATTGTCGCCGCGCGTTGCGATTGGTCGCTCCTTGGCAATCACGATTGCGCGGTGCTCTATGAGCCGACGAATTTCAATGAGGTCGCCAAGCGCGCCGCGTACTGGACGCGCGACGCGATCATGCAGCGACATATGGTCGAGGCGGCTGCGCTTGACGCACGCATCAGCGCGGGGGAACTTGCGGCGAGTGATCCATCCGTCCCCGAGGAGCGCGCGCGTATCGAACGCGATCGCATGCGCCGACTCGATTTCATCAACATGATGCCAGTGCGCAAGCGGTTCGATCGCTATGTCGCGGTGCACGGCACGCTCCGGAAGTACATCAACGAGTATCTCTTCCCGCAGGATGCGTCGGCGTATCCGCGCAAGATGCGCGACATCTTCAGCCTCATTCCCGACGGCTGCACGCTCTTTGTTGGCCACACGCATTGGCCAGGCGTCTTCAGCCGCGACATGGATGATTTCGTTTTCGATAGCCCCTCAGATTTGCAAGACGGTGTCTGGATCGTGCCCGATGCATCTGAAGTTGAATCGCCTGAGGAGTTGAAGTCCATCGTCAACCCGGGGTCGGTTGGTCAACCGCGTGACGGAGACCCACGCGCGAGCTACGCGATTCTCGACATGTCCGGACCGCGCCATCGGATTGAGTTTCAGCGCGTTGAGTACGACGTGCAGAAGACCTGCGATCGCATCCTCGCGAACGATCAACTGGATCGCTGGCTTGGGGAGCGGCTGCTTGAGGGTAGGTAGTGAGGTCAAGTTACAAACTGATTTGCATCCCTTCCATGGGGCACCGACGCGCGGCATGAGTCGCCACAGCGAGCTTCGATCTTGTGGCGACCGCGCGCAACGGATTCGCGCCACAATCAAAGGCTAGCAAGGAACCGACTCGATGGAGCCGGTTCCTTGCTAGCGCTCAACGCTCGTGTGTGGGGTCACATCGCCTGTGCGTTCTGTAGGTCGATGCAAGCTTGCAGCCGATTTGCGATCTCGTCAAGGAGCAGACTCAGAGGTCCTGGCGGCGGTGGGGCGGGCGACTCCGGAGGTGTAACGCAAACTTCCATCCCAGCTTCACACGCGGCATAGCTGGCTTCGGGCAACCACGGCAACGGGCAAGGAGGATCGCTCGGCGGCTGGTTTCCACAACAGTAGTTTGGATGATCGAAACAGAAGTTGCAAGCATCGAGGAGGCAGTCGCACGCCGATGCCTTCGCCGCATCGCCGCATACCAGCGCAACCATTTTGCACGCACTGATACGAGGATTCGGGATACTGCTTGGGTTACCGTATCCAGGGGAGGGAACTGTCAAACTCTGGCAGCATAAGGTTAGCCCTCGGTCGCAGAACGAGCGCCCCGCGGTGCCTGGCCCGAGCAACAACTCCTCAATAACCGTGCCGACAAACCAAATCTCAGTGATGGACTTTCCCTGCCAGAGGCCGATCGCCATTTCTGTCGCGCCGAGTCGAAAGATGGTGATGTCGGTCAGTGGTCGAGTCGAGATTGCAGAAGTGAGCGTTGTGATTGCTTGTTCGGCGGTGATGCCTTGCGCGCGCTGCCGCGCGATGGAGGCGTAGACGGGATTGGCTCGACCAAAAACGATTCCTTCGGATCCGTTCGCACCAGCGGGAGGCGTCCATGTCGCAGTGGATGTAGTTCGCTTGAACTCGATCGTTGACTGCGACGCGCGCGCGTCGGTGAAACGGAGTGTCAGTGTAGTTTCAGTTTCAGTGACGATTGCAATCGAGGCGGGCGCAACTTCCTGCGCCGCGAATGCTCCTGGTGCAGCGACAAGTATGGATGCGCAGGCGAAGAGCAGTCGACAGAGCACAATGCTCGAAAAGCGCGTGACGCCGTCGAGCATGTGGGCGTGTCGATTCGGATGCGATGCAAACTCCGCCATCTGGTGCCTGATCATGTTGAACTCCGATGGATTGGTTTTTCCGATGCTTTGGGAGACGGCCAAAGACCCATTCGCAAACAGTGTACGCCGGCTCGGCGCGTGGGCAAGAGGAGACTGAACGAATCCTGAAACCCAGGAGCCGTCGGGCATCGAGGTGTGCACGATGGCTGTGCGATCAAGCGACTCCTCGCGGCTTCCGGTGGTGTTG
>SXGT01027007.1_pt1 | contig 133187 bp, 114 predicted proteins | sample 3176221 | NCBI WGS metagenome assembly SXGT01 (sample SAMN11356862, study PRJNA531348) | freshwater metagenome | isolation source: freshwater sample F1-120 | place: China: Fuxian Lake, Yuxi | collected 2017-12-25 | reverse complement strand
CGAGAGATCGCCGAAAAAAATGGTGAGCGCGCCGGCCCGCCGTCGACAGGTGCAGCACGCGGTGACGCGCGGCCTGTCGCAACGGCGAGCCTGCGCGCTGTTGCGGACCTCCCGGTCGACGCTCAGGTACGACGCGGTCAACCGATCCGAGACACGGGCCGTCGCTCCAACGGGAGCCCATCCGAGACACTTCCAGGTGGCAGGGTGACGACCCAGCGGGACGCAGTCTGTTTCCAGGCCCAGCCACCTCGTCCTCGGGCAGCGGCGCGCCACCGCGCAAACAGACCTTCCATGGCGGCATCCCGACCCAGCCCGTCCGGAAACGGACCGAATCGCCGCTCACCCCGTCCTGAGACGACGATCTCGAGTCCATCGAACGCGATGAGGAAGAGATGATCGGTCATCGCTGACGGCATCACCCTCCGGTCGGACGAATTCCGACCGGGTGATGCCAATTTCCGTCCGCTTCACTTGGCCAGGGGCTAGGCCCGCTCCATGTGCCTCGACTGGATCTGGCCTACGGCCTGCGCTGGCTGTGACCGACCGCTCGCCGGTCGCCTCTGCGTGGAGTGTGCCGCCAACCGTCCGGCCGCCACGGCGCCGCCCGCCGGCCTGGATTTCGCCACGGCTTGGGCGCCCTACGCCGGCCCGATCGGGCGCGCAGTCCGCCGGACCAAGTACGTCCCTGACCGCGACCTTGGCGTCCTGCTTTCCGTCCGGGCGGCCGAGGCTCTGGGTCCCCTGATGGTCGACGAGGCGGCTTGGGTGCCCGTTCCTTCCCCATGGGACCGGCGTCTTTGGCGCGGATTCAGTCTCCCCCATCTTTTCGTCCGCGAACTCAACCGCTGCCGACCTCAGCCGATCGCCGATGTTCTGGCCATCGGCCGCGGCCCCCGGCAGGCCGGAATCGCCACTTGGGATCGCCGCGCCAACGTTGCCGGGCGCCTCCGCATCACCGGGTCGGTTCCGCCGCGCGTCGTCCTCGTCGATGACGTCGTGACCACAGGAGCGACCGCCACGGCCTGCGCAGATCTCCTTCGACTCGAGGGCGCGAAACACGTCGGCATCGTCGCGTTGTGCGATGCGCGGAGCCGCTAGCAGCCTGCTAGAGTCAGGGCACCAAGAGCACAGGCAACTCAAACGCGGCGCCCCGGCGCGCAACGACCTGAATCGTGCCGGGCGGGGTCGAAATGCCCTTGAAATCTGCCGTGAACAAGCGCGTGGAGGCGTCGTACCGAAGGGGGCCGAAACCCACAACCTCGAAGGCCGTTCGCCCGCCAAAATTCGACCTCACCGCCACTGAAAGCGTCTCCGTAGCAGGACTCCAGCCGACGACAGTGTCCTTCAGCGCCTCCGGAAACGCTCCTTGGAGTTCGTCGACGAACCAAACCTCGTTGGCAGGGGTGTTCGTGAACCGGTGCTCGATGCCGCTCGGCCAGACGACCGTCACTTCATCCACGTGATCGGAGTCGCCCAACCCAAAATGCAAGATCGTCTCAGATTGGCTGTGGGCCGAATCCCCGCCAGAGACGCGCCGAATCTGCTCGTGCACGCCAGTCCGGACGCGGACCACGGCCCCGATGGCCGAAGCGTTGGAAACGCGGCCGATCAGCTTCCACTGGATGAAATGCCCATCGTCGATCCCCTCATTGGCGTAGAGCCGACTGTCCCCCGACGTGTTTTGGATGAATATGTCGACGTCGCCATCACCGTCATAGTCGGCCACAGCACCACCATGGGCCGCGTTGTCCACGAATTCCGGGACCGTGTTGGGGGTGAAAATTCCCGCCCCGTCATTCATCAACAACAACTCCGGCTCGTTTCGGAACTGCGTGCCAACCCACAGGTCGACGAATCCGTCCCGGTCAAAGTCCACAAAGTTGGCCGGCCATGCGGAATACCCCGTACACACGCCGGACTCGCCGCAAGTGTTGGCCTGCATCACGCCGCCCTCAGTACGGTAAAAGGGGTTGCCGCGCGGCAAGGGCTCCGTGTCCCAGTTGTCTGTGATGTAGACGTCCCAATCGCCGTCGCCCTCGACGTCGGCAATATCGATGCCCATCGCCGCCCACGCATCCTCGCCGACGCCGGCGGGCATGTCCTTCACGAACGTCCCATTCCCAAGGTTGTGGTAGTATCGGTCGTCGGGAATCCAGTTCGGAGGCAGATCCGTTCGCGCCACATTCCCCAAATAAAGCTCGGGGTAGCGATCGAAGTCCAAGTCCATCCACGCGCTCGTGAGATTGTCGAGTCCGTCGTTGTCGACCTGACCCGCAGCCGTGGTCACGTCGACGAAGGTCCCGCCCACATTCCGCATCAGCCGGCCGAAGTTGTCTTGGACGCCAACGGGCTCGGCGTTCATCGCCCAGTTCCCGAGGTACAAGTCGACGAGGCCGTCCAGGTCATAGTCCGCGAATACGCCCGTGATGGTCCTCCGCCCCTCGGGGTCCACGAGTCCCCACACCTCGGCGGCCTCGTCAAAGGTACCGTCTCCCCGATTGACGTACAGAACGTTGGGGCCGCCGTCGCGCGGCTGCGCATAGTCGACGTTCATGGGAGCCGGATTGTCGACGGGTATGAACAGGTCCTCGTCACCGTCATTGTCAATGTCGGCGAAGGCCGCACCGGCATCTTCCAACAGCGGGTCAGGCTTTGGGACCAGGTCCGAAACGTCCGTGAAGGTGCCGTCACCGTTGTTGCGGTAAAGAAAGTGGGCCAAACCACCGCCGTTCGAAATGAACAGGTCGGGCCAATAATCACCGTTGTAGTCCGTCCACGCGATGCCACCCGTGTGGCTGTTCCCGTCCGTATAGGTTTTCTCCAGGCCCGCTTCCTCGTTGACCATGGAGAAGGACGCCGCAGACTCTCCCGGCGCCAGCGCGACGTAGCGCTCTTCGCACAAACTCGATTGGCCGGCCCCCAACGCCGGATCGTGAGCGAGCACCTGGAACCACCATGCACCTGGAGGTTCGTCGCTCGCAACATCATAGGGAATTTCAACGCGCCCGCTCGCGTCCGCGACCTGCACGCCCAACACTTCGGGCGACAGGAGGGCCGAACACAAATTGGGGGCCAGGCCACAAGGCCCGCGCCCCATCCCGACCGACGACCGAAGGAACGTGACTTCGACCCCTTCTCCCAGATCGGAGACGGCCAACACGGTCGAAACGCCGCGGACGAGTTCCACGACGTCCAGGTCGGGCCGAAGATAGGGCCAGTTCGGTACGTCGATGGGCGGCGACCCATCCAAGGTCGCCATCGTCGGGACCGCCGGCATCGTCGGGACCGCCGGCAACGTCGGGGTCGTCCCTGTGGGGATGACCGAGGGCGGCGCTGTGTCGTCGGTGCGAACGGGCTCACTGCAACCCAGCCACCACGCAAACAACACCACGTCCCCCCCTACCGCCCGTCCTATCCTCGCACCGCTAGGCCTGCTGACGGTCCGCTCAGGGGCAGTCGACCAACGCCGTCGAGTCGAGGCTCGCCTTGACGCGCACTGTCCCTTCGGCGACGACGCTCTGGTCGCCAAGGGCCGCGACCTCGACGGCGATGTCCAACTCCGCGCCTTCTAGGCTACAGATGTAGGCGGCCAAGCCACCCGTCGGAGGAAAGTAGTCGAGCAACAACGCTCGCTGACCAAACACCGTACCTTCGCAGGTCACGGCGTCGAAGTTGTTCAGAGCGACAAAGGCCGTTGGCGTCGACGGCCCCGCCACGACCACGCCATCGGCGACCACGGTCACCGTGGGATGGAACGAGATTTGCCCCACCCCGGTCCGCGCCTTGGCGCCGGTGTCGATGTGGTAGCCCCCCTGGGGCCCCTTGAAGACCGTGACCTCGTCGCCCGCCGCGAGGGGCCGATAGTCCGCCTCCACCGCGCCGGTCGCGATCTCAAGCAACTCAATTGGCAGCGTGCACGGATCGATCGGTTCCGTGGGGATGTCCGTTGTGTCTGTGGGCGTGGGGGGATCGTCCGTCGTCGGCTCATCCGAAGTGTCGGTCGGGTCAGGCGGCGCGGTCGAATCCGTAGGCAACCCATCGTCGCCACAGGCGCCCAATAGCAACATCCAAGTCCAACGCATCACGCCTCCCCCACGGTCAGTCGATAACTGGCAGACGGTCACACGCCCTGAGTCATGCGTCGGCCGCTTTTGGGTCCCCGTGACCAATTGCGACTTGACGTAGGCCCCATCCGCGGTTCCCCTGTCCACAGACGAGGGGGCCGGATGTTGCGTGTCGGGTGGTGGCCGTTGTTCGCGGCCTGCAGTTCGGCACTCTCCGCCGACATCGACGACCCGTCGGTCTCGCCCGCGATCGCTCGCGTCACCGCCAGCCTGGTCGAGGCGTACCACTACAGCGGAGAGACAGTCAACGACGAGGTCGCCGTCGCATGGCTCGAGGAGGCCCTCGACCGCCTGGACTATGACCGGCACCTCTTTCTCGCTTCCGACGTGGATGGGTTTCGGGCCCAAACCGGCACGTTGGACGACGGCATCCACGAGCGGGAACCCGATCTGGCGCTCATGCACCAGGTATGGGACACCTACCTTCAGCGCTCGGCGGCCTCGTTTGCCGCCGCCCAGACGATCGCGGCCGAGCCCATGGACTTCACGGCCGACGAACGCGTAGACGCCGATCGCCAGAACGACCCGTGGCCCGCCAACGAAGCCCAGCAGCGCGAGTTCTGGCGTCTACGGGTGAAGTCCGAAGTACTTGCGAGTTTCCTCGACGGCGGGGACGAGGCTGCAGCCAGGGAGAAGGTCAGGAAGCGCTATGCGCGCCTCCAGGGCGACCTCGCCGAGTTGACCGAGGCCGACCTGTTGCAGACCTGGCTCGGGGCGCTTTGCGGCGTCTTCGACCCCCACAGCACCTGGATGGCCCCCGCCGCCAACGAAGACTTCGGCATCGACATGTCGATGAGCCTCGAAGGTATCGGCGCCACCCTTCGCAACATCGACGGCTACACGACCGTCGAGTCGCTCGTGAAGGGCGGGCCAGCCGACTTGTCCGGCGTGCTGCACGAGAAGGACCGCATCCTTTCCGTCGCCCAAGGGGACGCCGCTCCGGTCGACGTCGTCGAGATGCGCATCGACCGCGTCGTCAAGCTCATCCGCGGCCCCAAAGGCACCGTTGTCCGGCTCACCATCGTGCCGGCCGGCGCCGACCTCAGTCAGACGTCGGAGGTCACCATCCGACGCGACAAGGTCCGCCTTGAGGAGCAGCGCGTCAGCAGCGCCGTGCGCGAGATCGTCACGCCGACCGGGACGCGCCGGATCGGCATCCTCACCGTTCCCGGCTTCTACACGGGCGAAGGCGGCGAAGGCACGACGTTTGACGCCCGGCGCGCCATCGCTCAGATGACCTCTGAAGGCACGCTGGACGGCCTCATCGTCGACCTTCGCGACAACGGGGGAGGTTCCCTCAACGAATCCGTCGACCTGACCGGTCTCTTCCTCAAGGGGGGGCCCGTGGTCCAGATCCGCTATCGGGACGGTCGCATCCAGTCGTTGGCCGACCCGGGCTCGGTCGCAGAGTGGTCGGGCCCGCTCGTGGTCGCCGTGAGCCAAGCGTCCGCCTCGGCCTCGGAGATCTTTGCCGGCGCCATTCAGGACTACGGTCGCGGGCTCATCGTCGGCTCGAACGAGACCCACGGCAAAGGAACCGTGCAAACCGTCATCGATATGGCAGACATGGTTCAGGCTCTGTCGACCGAGTCGACCTCCGCGGAAAAGGCGGGTGCGCTGAAGCTGACGACCCAAAAGTTCTACCGCGTGTCGGGGGCGTCGACGCAGGTGGAGGGCGTCAAGAGCGACGTCGTGTTGCCCTCCGATTTCGACGGGATGGACGTAGGAGAAGGCGTCTTCGACCACGCCCTGCCATGGGACACGATTGCGCCTGCCCGTGGCTGGAAGCGCAAGCCGCTTGCACCGGCGTCTCTGGCCATGATTCGCGCGGCGAGCGAAACCCGGATTGCCGACAACGCGGAGATTCAGCTCCTTCGCGACCGCGCTGCCCTCCGCGAAGAGGTCGAAGCCCGCGACACTTGGTCCCTCCAGCTTGCGGCGCGAAAAAGTGACCTCGACCGGCAAAAGGCGCTGTTCCCCGAGCGGCCAAAGCTGCCCGAGTCCGAGCGTGGCGACGAGCGCCCCGACCCCGTCATCGATGAGGTCTTCGCCATCGCCGCCGATTGGTCGGTCGCCACGTCGGCGCTGCAGGCGGCCAAGTAGGCTGTCGGCACCCCGGCTACTGTACCCGGCGGTAGCCCAAACCCGCGGGCACAAAACCCCATCGAACGGATCCCAACGCACTCGAGACCTCGAGCGCGACCTGGGGCCTCGCCGCGGCGTCGTCGAGGTCAGCGACCCCCCCGAATACGAGGTGGATGCCGCTTGCGTCGAGCCGGTTCTCCGTCGGCGCGATGAGCTCGCCGCCGACGTCAAGGCGGAACATGGGGCGGACAAGGGCCAACTCACGTGGCACGTCGACGCGCAGGTCGTCTTTGCCGAAGCCGAGCTCGACCGCGACGACGACGCCGTCGCCCGCTCGGTCCACGACGGTGCGAAGGGGACCAAAGCTCTCGACGTCATCGCCCCGACGGGCCGCGGCCACCTCGGCGGCCCGAAACGGCGGCGTGTCGACCCAAGAAACGGCCTCGTCGGACACCACGATGGCCCGCATGCTGACGATTGCGGACTCGTCGCGAATCTCGCCCAACACGGGAACAGCGATGGCGACCGTCCCAAGCGACGTCGTCTCACCAGCCGGCAGAACCGGCAGCGTGTCCCCCGCGCGAATCGTGTCCCAGTCGTCGGGGAAGGTGTCCGTCATGTGGACGGCCAACACGAGCGTCGCGTTGTGCAGGTCGGTCTCCCCGCGATGGCGGACGGCCAATTTGAGGCCCGAGCCGACCAGGGGTGAGGACACCTCGAGGTCCAGCCAGCTTTCCTCAGGGAAGACGTCGAGCCAAGCGGCTCCAAAGGTCTCTTCGCAGAACTTCAGATCGGCGAGCACCTGCGGCCATGCGCCCTGGGCCCGACGACGCGCGAAGTGGTCGAGCACCTTGGCGCGGCCCACGTCGGGCTGCCCCTCGGCGTACGCGATGGCGGCCAGTTGCAGGTCCGGGGAGAAGGCTCCGGCCCCCGTCATCAGGGATTCCACCTGGTCGACGATGAAGCCGCCCTCTCGGCTCTTCCGGAGCCAGCTGCGCCGCCGGTAGGGGTCGAGTACGTCGCTGAGCCGTTCGGCCTGCCGCGGCATGTCCACCGCCGCCGCCATGAGGTTGTTTCGCGCGAGCTCCGGCTGCCCGGCGCGCGCCTGGGCCACGCCGAGCAACAGAAGGGAGGGTGCAGCGGCGTCCGGATGCTCCTCCAAGACCTCCTGGAGCAAGGGCCCGACGACCGCGAGGGCTTCCGGACCGTCGCGCTCGATCCGCGCGGCCGCCGCGATCCAGTGGGCCTCGCGCTCCCGGGGGGCGCGGCGCATGGCCTCCTCAGCCGCCTGAATCGCTGTGTCCCAGTCGCCCTGGTGAAGCGCGAGCCAGGCGCGGTCCCGGACGAGGCTCAGCTCGTCCCACGCACGAAGGACCTCGTGGTGCGGGCCGCTTGCCGCGGAGAGCGCGTCGAGCAGCTCAGCCTCGACCTCCGTCATCGCGTCGACGAGCTCGTCGTGCTCCGCACGGTCCTCACGTGCCTGTTCGAGGAGCCGGGCGGCTTGCGCCCGGTCGACTTGGATTGCGCCGCCGGGGTCGAGGAGCGAGAACTCCCCGGAGACGCTCACGACGCTCAAGGCCTGCAGAATGGCCTCCGTCGACCCCTCCCAGGCCGCCTCGCGCGCCTCAACCTGCGTCTGCAAGGCGTCCATGCGAATGAGGGCGTCGAGGATGCGCTTGCGGCCGTCCAGCACGCCAGGGTGGACGTCCCGCAGGTCCATCCGCGCCAACGCCTCGACGTAGGCCGACACGTCCGTGCTCTCGGCCATGGCGCCGTCGATGGCGAGCAGCACGCGAACCGACCGATCCACGTCCCAAGGTGCCGCGGGGTCGCGCCCGAGGACCTCCGCGGCCTTCTCGGACACTCCAGCGGCCTCCGCCGCGGCGCGGGCCAGAGCCTCTTGGCGGGCCTGCCACGCCAGCCATCCCAACCCCGACGCAATCGCCAACACGACGGCGCCGACGGCCACCACCGTCCCGGAACAGCCGAGCCCAACGCGCTCACCGTCCATCCCACCTCCATCGGGCTGTTATTCCGGCGCCCACCTCGCCCCCCGGATTCGCCGATGTGGACGCTCGTCCCAGTCGCCCTCGCCGCCCCGATCACATCCTGGGTGGACCTCGGACCGCTCCCCACTCCGCCGCCGGTGGGCGCCAAGGCCGAGCCGTGGCAGGACCTCGCCGACGCCTGCGATCTTGACCTCGACGCCATCCGTCCAGGTGCCGAGGTCGCCCACCTCGGTGGCACCGCCACCTGGGGCGTGCCCCAAGCCGCTCCCGCCGCCGACCAGGCCTCCAGCCTCTGGTCCGCGACGTGGATTCACGTCCCCCGATTCGGCAAGGGCAAGCTCAAGATCCGAAGCGCCACACCTGCCGCCGCCTGGCTCGACGGCCACAAAGTTGCCCTCGCGAAGGACGACGCAGCGGAAGGCGAAGAGGTCGTGCTCACACCGGGCACCCACCGCCTCGTGGTTCGCACCGTCGCCCCGCCTGGCACGTTGCCGGCGCCGCCGACCGTCGACCTCGACCTGCCCGACTTCTCAGCCTCCGACAGCCCGCGCCGAGGCACCGACCTGACCGACGTCCTCGACGTGCCCTCGGTGACCCAACTCGCGCTCTCCGCGGACGGGTCTCACCTCCTCGTCGGCCTCAAATCCCCGACCGCCGAGTCCAAGGCGGGGGTCGCTTGGACCGAGATCCGCGACGCGCGCAGCGGCGACGTCGTCGCGACCTTCACCGGCGTTCGCGGACTCGTCTGGATGCCCGAAACGACAGCGCTCGTCGGCATCAGCAAGCGCGGCGACGAAGACGTCGTCAAGCTCATCCCCGTCCGCGGCCAACCGCGGGAGCTCTACGCCAGCGAGCACATCGAGGGCGTCACCCCTTTGCCCAAAGGGCGCGGCCACATCGTCACGCTTGGCCACCCGCCCGACGACGCCGACCGGCCCGGCGGCCAACGGCTTCGGGGCACCCCCGATCGCTGGCCAGACTACCGCGACCGCTCCACGCTCACGTGGATCAGCCCCACGGGCCAGGCCGTCCCTCTGACGGTTGGCGACGCCGAATGGTCGCTCGCCGACGTGTCGCCCGACGGCCGACGGGCCCTCGTCGCAAGTGTCGCCTACGACACCCACGCGCGGCCCTACAGCGAAACGACCTACGCCGAGATCGATTTGGCGACCCTCGCGCTCACCGAGCGAGCCACCTTTCAGTGGGTCGACACGGGCCGCTACCTGCCCGACGGCCGCCTCCTGTTCCGCGCGGGCGCCAGCTCGTTCGGCGACAAGGTTGGGGAAGGTTTCGTCAACGACTACGACAGCGACTGGATGATTTTGGACGGCGCGACGACGATACCGTTGACGCACCGCTACGATCCGTCGATCGTCGACGAGGCGCTTGGCCCCCAAGGCGCGCTCTACGGTGTCGTCGAAGACGAAGACTACGTGCGGCTCGTGCGCTGGGACGAGCGCAAGGCCACCGCCACGCCCATCGATTTGGGTGGCGACGTCGTCGCCATGTTGACGTCGGCACGCTTGGCGGACGTGGTCGCCGCGACCACCGCTTCCCCCAACCGGCCCACCCAGATCGCGATTCGGACCCGCGGACGCGTCACGTCCTGGCCGATCTCGCCACAGAACGCGCTGTCGGACCTCACGCTTGGACGCGTCGACGAATTTGACGTCGCGCTGCCGTCCGGCGACGTCCTCCACGGCAGGCTGCACCTCCCCCACGACTTCAACCCCGCCAAACAATATCCGACCATCGTCTATTACTATGGAGGAACGAACCCCGTTTCCCGCCAGTGGGGCGGCCGTTACCCCATCGACGTCTGGACCGCCCACGGGTACGTCGTCTACATTCCTCAGCCCTCGGGGGCGACCGGATTTGGCCCGAAATGGAGCGCACGCCACGTCGGAGATTGGGGTGCGCGGACGTCCGACGAAGTCATCGCAGGTATCGACGCCCTGGTGCGCGAGCGACACTATGTCGACGGCGCTCGCCTCGGCGCGATCGGAGCGTCCTACGGTGGCTTTCTGACGATGACGCTGCTGACGAAGACGGACCGTTTTCGCGCCGCCGTGGCCCACGCCGGCATCAGCAATCTCGCCTCCTATTGGGGCGAGGGATTTTGGGGGCACCTCTACTCGTCTGTCGCATCGGGCGACTCGGTGCCATGGAATGACCCCGACCTCTACGTCGGGCACAGCCCCCTTTTCCGCGCCGACGCCATCAAGACGCCGCTCTTGCTCACCCACGGCATCGACGACACGAACGTTCCAAAGGGCGAATCCGACAGCCTCTACACGGCGCTGCGCATCCTTGGCCGCGACGTCGAATATGTGCGATTCGACGACGAGGATCACTGGATTGTGGAGCGCGACCGTCGCCTACGCTGGTCCCAGACCCTGCTCGCGTGGTTCGACTGGAAACTCAAGGACGAACCTGATTGGTTCGAGCACCTATGGCCGTCGGCGCCGAAGCCCGAAGAAGACGAACGCCCAGCCGAGTGACGCCGCGCCCGTGGACTGGCACCCACACCCGCCCCCGAGCAGCGCGAACACTGTGCTGAAGCCATCGCAGTCCACGTCGCCCCCATCCCCGCCCTCGGCGCCAGGGTAGACGGCTGCCGACGCATCGTCGCAGTCGTCGCCGCCACAATCCGCGTTCAGGAAGCCGTCGCCGTCGGCGTCACAAGGCTCACCTGACACCGTGGACGTCGGCGTCGATTCCCCTAAGGTGCCCCCGCCGACCACCGCACCGAGGTCCGCGCGCGTGCCGTCGGGGTCGACGTGGGTCGGATCTCCTCCGTCGATGGCCGGCGAACCCTCGTCGGGAGCAAACGACGACTCACAGTCTCCTGCAACCGCCAGGGAAAGCAAGGGGTCGGCGTGCACCTCGTTGTCCGACGCCACGTTGGATCCGACGACCGCAGAATCCCAAAACAAATTCCAGGACGCCGTCACGTTGGCGGCGCCCGTCGTCCCCACACTCGCGGCGGCCGGCCCGACGAAGAGGCTGTCCAGGACCTGCAGGTCGCCCGCATCCACCGCGACCACCGCCGGCGTCGACTCGGACCAGGCTGTGACGTGGCTCACGACCAGCGGAATCGTCTGCACGACGTCCCGAATTTGGACCGAAGCACCGGACCCCGTATTCCCGCTGAAAATGACGCGTTCGATGGCGGACTCCGATGCCGCCGTCCCTTGGAAGGCGACGATGGCGCCGTAGCCCCCGTCATTGCCACAAAAAGCGCTGTCATGGATTTGGGCTTCGGGAACCTGTGCGATGTGCAGGACGTCCGCCAGCGCAGCTCGATTCCCCGTAAAGACGCCGCTGATGGCCACCGGGAACGCGCCAAGCATCGCCAAGCCGGCCCCCAGCGCAGCGCTACAATCCGAAAGGGCGAGGTCGGTGGCCTCGAAGCTGCCGGAGATGATCCAACCGAAGCCACCGTCCACCGAGCTCAGCTCTGTCCCCTCCACATCGTCGAGCACGACCACGGCGCCCACCGCACCGAGGCCCCCGCCGACCAACGTCGCTTGGAGCTGGGTCAGCGTCGTATCCGTCATCGTCAGCGACCCGCCGTCGATCCAGAGGCCGCCCCCATTGAGGGCGTTGGCGTAGGCCACGGACGACGAGATGACCGTTTCTTCGACCACGACGTCCGCGAACTCGCCGTAGATGGCGCCACCGGAGTCCAGCGCCGTCGCGTTTTGGATGGTGCAATCGTCAACGACCAACGACGCCGAGAGTCCGCTTGACACCACCGAGATCGCTCCCCCCCGAAACCCGGAGACGTCGATCAGACGGGACGACGTGATCGTCAGCGATCCATTTTCCACCCAGATGGCGCCAGCTTTCGACGACGCAAGTCCCTCAAAGTGCCCGTCCGTCACCGTCACCGTCGACGAATTCGCCTCGATGCCGCCGGCCAGAAGCCCTGAGTTGCGCTCAAAGGTACTGCCTTCCACCTCGAGCGTGGAACCGTCCAGCCGGATGGGAACGCGGCCATGATCGGAGAACGTCGACGACCGGATGACGCCGTGGGTACCCTCGCGGAACCACACAACGGCGGTGCCGGCTTGCGTTCCCGCCGCCGTGAGATTCTCGATGTCGAACTCGCTGTTGTCCCCGATGACACAGGCGCCCGAAATGGCGACGCACAGCACATCCTCCAAGTTGATGCTGGATTTGAGTCCGTAAATCCCAAAGTCCTTGATGTCGCCGTTCGTAATCGTGATCGACCCGACCCCTCCCAACTCGACGTTGTCGATCGTTACCGTGGCATTGTCCACCGCAATTTGGGGAAGCACCGCCGGTTGTACACCCACGCCAAGCAGCGTGACGTCGACCGACAACGTGACGCCGGCTCCGTCGACGAGCGACAGGTCGTAACCATTGCCGAATTCGACCGTGTCACCCGAGGCCAGCGGTAGCAAGTTGACGCCAAGGGCGTCATCTGGGAGGTGCCAGGTCGTCGCGGCTGCGGCCGGTCCCAGCAGCAGCGCGATCATCCTCGGCGCGTGGGCGCCGGCGTGGACGTCGTCCGCGACACCAGATCGTCAGGCCCGCCGCCGGACAAGGCATCGATCCGCGCCCGCACCTGGCCGAGGCGACCCGACAAATCGAGCGCCGTGTACGACCGTCCCGCGAAGTCGACGCGCGCCAGGTCCGGTCGGGACGCTTGACGGACCGCGCGGTCCACGAGAATCTGGCTCCGCCGCGCGTAGTCGCCGAGTTCGGGCAGCAAAGAGACGTCGACGCCGCTCACCACTGAGCCGAGGGCGTCGAGGTAGCGAGCGAGCGTTTCGGGGCGTCGCCCGCCCTCGCTGTCCTCGATGGCAAGGGCGGCTCGGGTCACCGCAAGCGCCGAATCGGCCTGGCCCTCGACACGGCAACGGGCCCGGGCCCGCTCTTCCATGTCCCACCAGTAGAGGTAGTCCTCGTCTTCGGCGCGCAGCAACATCGTCCACGCCACGGAACTCGGAATCAACAGGGCGATCCCCGCCACGCCAAGCCAGAAACCGTAGGTCAGGCCAGGACCGTCGCGCAGAAGGCCAAGCCGCCCGCGCCAATCCCCACCCGACACGATCGCCGACCAGAGTTCGCCGTCGGCCAGATCGCCAAGCCCCCAAATGCCGCCGAAGGCAATCATCCCGATGCTGACGAGCATGGCGCGGCGCGCAACTTGGCTAGCGCTCACATCGCCTCCGAAGCCCGCTCATTCTGCACCAGTTGGGGCAGATTCGCCACCCTCGACGGGCGGCTCTTCGGCCGGTCGATCCCATCGAGGTTCCAGGCTCAGGCCGTGGCGGGCGGCCAAGCGACGCAACCTTCCCGACATCCCACGCACCCGATCGGCGTGAGCGGGGTCGTCGATGAGGTTCGCCACCTCTCCGGGGTCGTTGGCGAGGTCGAACAGCTCATTTCGTTCCCAGACGCCATGGTAGTGCACAAACTTGTGGGTCGCCGTCCGAACCCCGAGCACCGTGGGCGTCTGGGGAAAGGCGGGTTCGAAGAAGTACTCGTAGAGCCACTCCGTTCGTCCTGGTGGCGGCTGATCGCCTACCAGCGGCAGGACGGTGACGCCATCGCCGTCTTCGGGGGGCACGAGGCCGGCAGCATCGAGCAATGTCGGCATCCAATCCAGGTTGAGCACCATGGAAGTGCAGCGGCTGCCCGGCCGCGCCACTGGCGGCCCGCGGAGAATCCAGGGGATTCGGATCGACTCCTCGTAGAAGTTCCGCTTGTCGACCACACCCCGCTCGCCCGCCATGAAGCCGTTGTCCGACGTGAACAGAACAACGGTGTCCTCGAGTCTTCCCGCTTCGGCCAGCGCGTCGAGCAGCTTGCCAACACCCTCGTCCACCGCGAGCAGCGTTCGCAAGTAGTCCCGATACCACGCACCAAGGTCGGGCCAGCGCCCAGAGTAGGGCGCATCGGCAGAAAACTCCCCCTCCCGCATCCGCCGGATCCACTGCGGACGCCCCTCGTAAGCCGCGTCCGTATTGGCCAACGGGCTGGGTCCGGCGACGTCGGCGTAGGCGCCAAGGTGCCGCTCCGCAGGCACGAAAGGCGCGTGGACCGCCTTGTGGCTGACGACGACCGCAAACGGCTTGTCGGCTGGGGCCGACCGGATCGCTCGGACGCCCGCGTCCGTGAGGAGGTCGGTCACGTACCCGTTCATGCGTTGCAGCGTGCCGTCGACGTTGAAGGACCGGTCGATCGGCGCCAGACGTTCAGGGCCCGGGTACACATACTGACCCTGCCCACGGAATCCGACCCAGTGATCCCAGCCCGGCCGCGGGGCCGCGCTCGCCGAGCCAAGGTGCCACTTGCCGATGAAGGCCGTATGGTACCCTGCACTCTGCAACATCTTCGGCCAGGTCGCAGCGCTCTCGGGCAGGTCGGCTTCGTTGTGGAGGATGCCGTGCCGATGGGCGTAGTGACCCGTCCACAGCGTCGCCCGGGATGGGCCACAGAGGCTCGTCGTCACGAAGGCCCGGTCGAAGGAGTGGCCCTCTCGCGCCAGTCGGTCGATGTTCGGGGTCTTGGCGACGCGATGGCCCGCACATCCCAACACGTCGGCGCGTAGGTCATCGCACAGAATCACGAGCAGCGAAAGCGGCTTCTTGCCGTTCGTGGGGCGCGCCCAGGGGTCGGGCGGCGGGAGCGGCTCGGGCGGCGGCGCTTCGGCGCAGGCGGCCAAGCCGGCCGTCCAACCCAACACCGCACGGCGAGTAGGGCGCACGTCAGCGACTACCCTGCTCGGCGAACCAACCGCGAACTTCGGCGAAGACCTGCGAAGGCGTCTCGCAGTGAAAGACGGTCTGCCGAAGCGCAGCACCGTCGGGCAGCCCTTCTGTGTACCAGCGCGCAATCTTCTTCATTCGCCCGATCGCCCCCTGGGGCTTCATGCGATCGACGACGTCCTCGAAGTACGCGACGAGCGCCGCTTCGCGCTCCGCCAAGGCGACCTCGGGGACCGGACTCCCCGCCAATGCGGCTTCGACCTTGCGGAAGATCCAGGGGTCCCGTACGGCGCCGCGTCCGATCATCAACCCCGCGGCCCCCGTCTTCGCCATCGTGTCCAGCGCAGTGGGGACGTCGACGATGTCCCCGTTGGCGATGACCGGAATGCGCACGCGATCGACGACGGCCCGAATCGTGTCGAGTTCCCGCTCGCCGCCGAAGAGGTCGGAGCGCGTCCGCCAATGTACGGTGATGGCCTCGACGCCCTCGGACTCGCACATCGCCGCCATCTCCGGCGCGTTGCGGTGGTCTGGGTCCCACCCCGCACGCATCTTGACGGTGAAGGGTATCTGCACGGCGGCCCGCATCGCCCGAACGATGGCGGCGGCCAGGGCCGGCTCTTTCATCAGCGCAGAGCCGCCAGAGTTCGCGCACACCTTCTTCGACGGGCACCCCATGTTCAGGTCGAGGATGTCCGCCCCGAGTTCCTGAACGAGGCGCGCCCCTTGGGCCATCCACGCGGGGTCGCGGCCGTACAACTGGATGGCAATGGGCCGTTCACCTTCGTCGTATGCGGCCATCTCCCGGGCCCTGGGGATGTCCCGCGCGAGCACCGAGCCGGAAATGAACTCCGTCGTGAACAGACCGCAGCCGCCGATACGACGGATGAGCCGACGGAAGGCGAGGTCCGTGACCCCCTCCATGGGTGCCAGGGCCAGCGGCGTGCTGAGTTCGTGGTGCCGGATCCGCACGGGCGCGGGATAGCGTGACGGCGTGTTTGCTGCCCTCCTCGCCTGCGCCAGCGCGCCGACGCCACCGTCGCCAGCGCCGCCAGAGGGGACCTGGGCGGGGTCGTCCGCGTGCGCCGATTGCCACCCGGAGGCGACGGCCGCCTGGCGTGACACCCACCACGCCCTCGCCCGCACCGGACCCGAGGGCGCGCGGCCGAAGCCGGACACCCCTCACGCCCACGTGGGCTGGATCGGCGTCGAGCCCCTGGCGATGGCGCTTGTGACGGTCGACGGGCGGACCCAGACCTTTGACCCGGCCTACGACCCCCGCGACGGCTCGTGGTTCAGCATTTTCGGCGACGACGTCCGCAGCCAAGGCGACTGGGGCCACTGGACGGGTCGGGGCATGAACTACGACGCCCAGTGTGGCTCGTGCCACGACACGGACTTTCGCGACGGCTTCGACGGCAACGTCCACCGTCCGACGATGGTCGAAATCGGCGTCGGCTGCGAAGCTTGCCACGGGCCGTCCGCGCGCCACGCCGCCGGCACCGGGCCTCCCCCCGTTGCGCGGCCGGGCCGGGAGACGTGTGCCCCTTGCCACTCGCGTCGCAGCGCGCTCGTCGACTCGCCACAACCCGGGGCGCCCCTCCTCGACAGCGTCGCGCCTGCCGCACCCGACCTCAGCGACGCCTTCTGGCCCGACGGCCGGGTCCGGGAGGAGGTCTTCGAGGAGAACGCCTTCGCCGGGTCGCGGATGGCCCAGATGGGTGTCACATGTACGGATTGCCACAAGCCGCACGACACGGCGTTGCGCGCGGAAGGAGACGCGCTCTGCGCCACGTGCCATGCCGCGACGCCTCGCCATGACCACCACCCGGACGGCACGACCTCCTGCGTCAGCTGCCACATGCCAACGACGACCTACATGGGTCGGCACGAGCGGCACGACCACGCCTTTGTGGCCCCCGACCCCGCGCTGACGGTGTCACATGGCGTGCCGTCGGCGTGCGACGCCTGCCACAAGGAACCAAGCAAGCTGGCGCGGGCCGCGGCCGAATGGTGGGGACCTGCCGACCGGCCGTCGATGGTGCGGGCTCGAGCGCTTGCCAACGCCCGCCGCGGGGAGGGGCGCGACGCCGTCCTAGACGTCCTCGCCAACGATCCTCACCCCGTGTGGCGCGCCCGCGCACACGCCTGGCTCGACCCCTGGCTCGGCCAACCAGAAGTCGAACGCGCACTCTTGGCCGGCGCCTCCGATCCCGACGCTGCCACGCGCGCCGCGGCCACGGCGGCGCTTGGCCGCGGGCCGGTCAGCCCCACGGTCGCGGCCGCGTTGGAGCGCAATGTCCGGGACCCCGTCCGCCTCGTCCGCGTCGAGGCCCAACGCGCCGTGCGCGCGTCCCGGCCCGTCCGAAGCCCCGACCTGGCCGACTACGTAAGCTACCTCGACGTTCAGGCCGAGCAGCCTGCAGCGATGGCGGAGTTGGCCGCCTGGCACACCGAACGCGGCGACCCCGCCGCCGCCGTCCAGATCCTCGAGACCGCCAAGGTCCAGGACCCCCGCTCCCCCGTCATCCGTCACCAACTGGCTGTCGGTCTCGCCGCCACGCGCCGCGCGACGGAGGCGGAGGCCGAGCTGCGCGCCGCCCGCGCGTTGGCGCCCGACGACGCGACCATCGCCGCCGCGCACGCGCTCGCCCTGTCGGAGATCGGGCGCCTCGCCGAGGCAGACGCCGCGCTGGCGGCGTCCGTGGCCTTGGACCCGACCGACGTCCGCAACTGGCAGAACCTCGCGCTTATGCGGATGCGCGACCGCGGCTTGAATGCCGCCCTTCAGACGCTTGGCGACGCCGAGGCGGCCTTGGTGGACGACCCCATGCCCCCTTGGCTCGCCGCAAGCCTTCTTCGCGACGCGGGCCGGGAGGCCGAAGCCCGCGTCCGGGTGACGCTCGCCCTCAAGCGCGACCCTCGCCATCCCGGCGCCCGCGCCCTGGCCCAGAGCCTTGGCGTCGCACCCCCCTGAACGGGGTGCGCCCCTCGATGGACCATCCATCGAAGGGCGCGGGGGGGGGCGTTCGTCAGGCGCGGTCAGGAACCATCGCCCAAACCACTATCGGACGGACCCGTCGGGCCTTGAGGCCTTTGAGGCCTGACGCCTGCGAAAAGTCAGGCCCCCGAAAACTGAACGCCGTCAAACACGAGCGTAGGTACGCGCGCAGACCCGTAGGGCCACGGGTCGTTGCCCACCTCCATCAGGTTTGCGAACAACTCGACGAGGTTGCCGGTACAGTTCATTTCGCCGACGGGTGGCCCCACGACGCCGTTCTCGACGATGTGCCCGCGAATGCCAAGCGAGAAGTCGCCCGTCGTCGCATCGCTGTTGCCGCCAAGCCAGCCGGTGACCAAAACGGCCTTCGGGGCCGCCTGGACCAGCGCGTCACGGGAACGGGTCCCCGGTTTCACGATCAGGTTGCTCGACGACCCCGTCGTCGGCGCCAAACCGGCTTTGCGCCCGTAGTAGGTGTCGACGAACACGTTGCGCAGGACGCCTTCTTCGACGATCGGCAGCGGTCGAGCAGCGATGCCCTCGGAGTCGAAGGTTCGGCTGCCGTCGCCACGGCGAACCAGGGGGTCGTCGAGCAACGTGAACGACGGCGCAAACATGCGCTGCCCCAACTTCCCTGCGTAGAACGAGCGACCTTGGCTGATGCTCCCTGCGTTCGCGGCGCCCAACAGGCGACGGACGATTTGCGCAGAGACGCGGGGGTCGACGATCATGGTCGTCTTCAGCGTCGGGCCTTTGCCGGTCCCAAGTCGCTCCAACGCGCGAGCGAGCGCTTCGCGCCCGGCGGCCGCAGCGTCAGGCAGCCGGTCCTTGTGGGTGCCGCCGCCGTAGAAGCCGGCCTCCGGCCGGGCGTCACCCTCGTCGCGAACGGTGACTTCGGCGCCGCCCCAGAGGCTCGTGCCTTCCCAATGTCCCGACAGCCCATTGGACGCGACGAGCGCCCCGATGTCGTGCGACTGGCTGACGAAGGTCGATGCACTGATCACGCGCGGATCGGCGTGCGCGGCCTCGCTCGCCGCAATGCCCCACGCTTCGCGGGCCGCGGCGGCATTGTCCATGACGGTGCCGTCGGCCAGTTCCAAGTCCACTTCGGGCCGGCCTTGGTAGAGCGCCGGGTCCGGCAGGTCTTGGAACGGGTCCTCTTCGAGCGCCTTGGTGATGGCGACGGCCTCCTCCACGAAGGGCCGGAGGGCTTCCGGGCGGAGGTCGTTCGTGCTGTGCCCAGAGCAACGCCGGCCGATCCAGACCCGCAGGGACAACGAACGGCTCGTGCTCTCCTGGGCTTTTTCGAGGACGCCGTCGCGCACGACGGTCTCCAGCGCCCGGCTGCGGCTCGCGTGCGCGCGAGCGCCAGAGGCCCCGAGGCCGAGCGCGAGGGCAACCGCCTCATGGGCACGCCCCTGCAGTTCTTCACGCATCGACGCCTCCGACGGTGAGCTTGCTCACGAGAACGGTGGGAAGCCCCTGGCTGACGGGCACACTCTGGCCGTCCTTGCCGCACGTCCAGCCGCCCGAATCGAGCTTCGAATCGTCGGCCGCCATCATCACGTTGCGCAGGGCCTCGGGCCCGTTGCCGATGATGTTGACGTCCTTGATCGGGTACGTGACCTTTCCACCTTCGATCATCCAGCCGTTCTTGATGTAGAACGTAAAATCGCCGGCACCAATCTGGACTTGGCCGTTGGTGAACGTCTCCGCGATGATGCCGCGGTCGACGCTGGCGATGATCTCCTCGCGCGTGTGCGGCCCGTTCTCCATCGTCGTGCAGCGCATCCGGGGAAGGACGATGTGACGGAAGGACTCTCGCCGGCCCGAACCCGTCGAGGCGATGCCGTAGTGCTTGGCGGAAATCGCGTCGTGCAAGTACGACGCCAGGACGCCGTTCTCCACGAGCACGGTGCGCTGGCCGGGCGTGCCTTCGTCGTCGACGTTCAAGGCGCCGCGCTCATGTTCTCGCGTGGCGTCGTCCACGATGGTCACGAAGTCGGGCGCGACCTTCTTTCCAAGCATGTCGGCGTAGATACTGATGTTCTTACGGTTGAAGTCGGCTTCCATGCCGTGGCCGATCGCCTCGTGCAGGAGGATACCGGACGCTCCCGCCGCCAGCACCACCGGCATCTCGCCGGCGGGGGGGCGCCGCGCGTCGAAGAGGATGGCGGTCCGGTCGACGGCCTTGGCCGCCAATTCGTCGAGAATCGCGTCGGTGTACCAGCTCAGGCTCCTTCGTCCGGCGAAGTCGCCACGATTGGACTGGGTGACGCCGTTGCGGACCATCGTCACCGTCGCGGCGAGGCGCGACATCGGGCGCTCGTCCACCACCATGGCCCCGCCGAGGGTCGCCACGAGCACCTTCTCCTCGCTGTCCACCCAAGAGACGCTGACCTTCGTCACCGACGGGTCCAGGGCCCGTACCTTGGCGTCGAGCGTGCGCAGCAGCGGCAACTTCAGGTCGATACCAACCTGGGACCAAGGCACGTCGATCGCGTAGTACCCGCCGTAGGCGGTGGGCGTCGCCGAAACCGGAGGCACGATCGCCTGGCCGCGCGCAATGGACGCCGCCGTTTTCGCGGCGGCGATCATGGCCACCTCGGAGAGGTCCTCCGTAAAGGCGTACCCAGTCTGCTCGCCGACCACGACACGGAGGCCCACACCGGCATCCACATGCGTCGATGCCGCGTGCACGATGCCGTCCTCCAACGACACCGACCGCGTGCGGGTGTGCTGGAAATACAGGTCGCCCGCATCCGCGCCATGCGAGCCGAGCGCGGCAAGCACCCGGTCGACGACCGCGCGATCGATGCCAAACCACGCCTTGAACGGGTCCGACGGAATCGCCGACGCCAGGGTGGTCGGCCCACAAGCGCCAAGGTTGCCACCGAGGGTGGCCCAGGCAGCGCCGCCGAGGGCACCCCGCAACACGTCTCGCCGTTCCAAGGTCATGAACACCTCCCTACGTCCGCTCATGGTGTCTCACTGGGGTTCGCCGGTTCACCTTCGCCGTCGCAGAACGCGTCGGTGCCCGCTGCGCTCGTACAAATTTGCATGGCAACAGTCGCGTCGCGCGAGGACACGCGTGCATACTCCAGCCATTCGCGCGCAAAGGTCTTTGTCTGGTTTCGCGCCAAATCGCGCTCGCGGAGCAGGTCCTCGGTCGGCGTTCGGACCGACGCCTCCTCCAGCGACTGCCACTTCGCCTGTGCAGCCACCGCTCTGATCCGGAACAGCGCATAGACGCGCTTGACGTACTCGTCGCCGGACCAAAGTGTCCGATTCTCCAAGGCCACATCCGCCCAGCGGATGGCGTCATCCGCTCGATCCGCACCCCGCTGGCCCAACTGGTTCGAGAACTTGTATGCGAGGTTGGGGTCACTCCGGTCGATTTGCTCGAGGTGCCGCTCTGCCACCGCCTCCCAGCGCACCGGGTCCCCTTTGGCCCAGGCGTCCGCCAACAAAACGCGACTGAGCTTGTTCTTCACGGTCTGCCGATCGGTGGCCCGAAGCGTGTCCTCCAAGCAGCGGACCTCGCCATCCGACAACTTGCCGAGAACGGCGGCCGGTTCGAGCTTGAGGAGGTCGCCGCACGGCGCCGTCGCCTGGAGCAGCTCAGCGCCAAGCAGGTCGTTCTCATCCTCGTCGATGACGATCACGACGGGTTGTGAGCTTGCGCCGGTGGCCGCGGGCTCCGCCGGCTTCTTTGCGCAGGCGACGATCATGGCCAGCACCGCGAGCCTCATCTACCCTCCGCGCACCGCGCCCACCCTGGTAGCATTCTCGAAGCGCCCCGACCCATCCACGCCAGGCAAACGCTGCCTGCAGCCCCGTCCCTTCCAGGCTAGGCTCCGCGCGGAGGACACATGCGCGCCTTGTTGTGGCTGACGATGGCCTGTGGAGATGCGACGGGTACCCCAACGGGGACCGATGGAACGACCACCGACGCGCCTCCGGCGAGTCGCGATGGCGCCACCGTCTACTCTGACGAATGCAGCATCTGCCACGGTGACGACGGCGCCGGCAGTGTGGGTCCATCCCTGATCGACGAGATCCGGACGAAGACCGACGACGAGATCGAGGACATCGTCCGCGAAGGCCGGAGCGGGATGCCCCCCTTGGACGACGAGGACATCACCGACGAAGAACTCGCGGACTTGATCGCCTACCTTCGCGCAACGTTCGGCTGACCCGCTCCGAGCGCAGCCAAGCGGCGGCAGGTGCCAACGAGCAGGCTGCTGCAGAACAGGTTTGGCGTTTCGCCGTGCGCTTCGGAGAGGCGGCGTATGTGGCGGGCCGGGCGCGTCTCTTCTGGCGGATCGGAAGGACGACGTATGAGGAGGGGCCGGTCGCCACGCTTCGCGCGGATCGGGAGACAGCGTGAGTGGCGGGCCGGGCGCCTCGCTTCGGGCGGATCGGGAAACGCCTTGGTTGGCGGGCCGGGCGCCTCGCCTCTGGCGGATCGGGAGATGGCGTCGTTGGCGGACCGGGCGCTTTGGACCGCTCGGCCCTCGCCTGAAACCGCACGAGTCAGCGCCTCACCCCGAACGCCCCGCCCCGGCGTCGCGGCCGCAACGCCGCGCTCCAGACGACCGACCTCGCCGCACCATCGTGGTCGCGGGCCTCCGTTCTCCCCCGCCGTCGGGCGCTCGCGCCCACCGTCCGACATCCAGGCTTTCGGACCCCGCCAACCCGCGTCCCCCGAGGTCGCCCATCCTCCGGGCGAAGTCGTGGCGTCGACTCGTGGGAGATGTCGACCCATTAACGGAGGGCACAAGTGGGGCACGCGTTCGGCCAAGCACCTTGCTTCGACGCGATCAGGGCGCGCCCGCTTCCCGTAACGCCGCCAGCTCCGCGGCGATCTCGGCCCCTGAAAATACATACACGGCCCCGCGGTTCTCCTCCGTTTCCGTTGCGTTTCCTGCAACGAGGTCGTTCAATCCGTCACCCGTGAAGTCCAGGCAGTGTGGATCGAAGTTCGAGACCACAGTCGGGGCGTCCAGTAGAATACCGAGGTCGGACGCCACCACATCGCCGGACAACGGACCGGGGACCACCCAGAGGTTCCAACCCAAGGCAAGGTCTTCAGGGTTGATGACCTCAGGGGCAACCCACTCCACAACCCCATCGCCGTCCAAATCGCACCATGACGGGACGTACCCAAATGAATCCGCGAACACGATCGACTGCGGGGTCGATCCCTCTGGTACACCCTCCCAGTCCAGGACAGGTTGATCCAGGAGCTTACTCTCCGACCAGTCGTACAGCTCGGTCAGGCCGTCGCCATCTACGTCCCCGAACGGAAGGTACGTGTTTCCAAAGGACGCAAAAGTGTCCACCAGGTCCAGCTCACGACCCCGCGCGCCCGCCACGTCGAGCAGGTAAAAATCCGGATTGCAACCGTTGTCCCACGAATAACCCAGGTTGAACACCTTCTCACCAGGGTGATTCACCGCTCCGTAGAAATCCAGCCGACTATACGTGCAGAACCCGTTGTCCCACACCCACGTCATCGCGCTGAGGTCCGCGTCAGATGCCTCGAAACCCGCGTTCCGTCCAGCCTTGAATGGTCCGTGCTCGCGCCGCGGTCTAAGCACGGCGCAGCGGCGTTCGATTCCAACGCGCCGAGAAGGGTCACACCAGCGGCTGCCGTGACCGAGTAGGCCGTCAGGTCCAGGTCCTCGACGTCTTCGCCTACGGACTCGCTGAGGTACGTGAGCGTGTCACCGTCGCAGTCCAATGTGAGACTGGACCGCTCCCGACGTGTGATCTTGAGTTCCACCCCCTGGGGTGGCCCGGCCAACGTCTGGATCGCCATGGAGGCAACGCGAACTCGGTCTGGCCGCGAACCGCAGAGCCGACCGTGACCCCGCCCCCGAAGGCCGTCAATGGCGTGGGCGGCGCACACGACGCCGCCGAACAGTGGAATCCGTTGACCTTGAGCGTCGATGGCCAGGGTGTCAGGAACGTCTCCTTCTCCTCCCAGGCGATGAACACCGCGTTGCTGCCCGCGTTGTTTCGAATCGCGGCGGCCAGGCCGTTGACCCCATTCGCCGTTCCGTTGAACACCGTGGTGGTCTGCACGAACGTCAACGCCTGAGCCCAGGCGGAGCTATCCCCCCAGCAAACACCATGCCAAACCGGTCATCGCTCACCTCAGCGTCAGAATATCACAGCGGGGCGTCTTCACCATCCACAAGCCGCGCCAAACACACCTCAGCGAGGATCGAGACACCTGGCATTCCCCACGCCTCGCTTCGGGGGATCGAAATGGCGACGAATTTGGCAGGCAGGAGGCTCTGATTCGGGCGTGTCCGGCGACCGAGAATTTTAGCCCGCCGGAGGCCTCATTTCGGATGGACCCGAAAAGACGACGAATTTGGCAGGCCGGAGGTTGCGCTTCGGCATGACGGGAGGCGACGGCGGTGGCGGGCCGGGCGCCTCGCTTCAGGCGAGGTCCGGATTCTCCGCGCATCCTCATGGGCGCTTTCGCTAAGCGGCGTCCGACGACACGGCCCGGGGCCCGTCCGCGCAGCGCCCGGCGGAGGGAGCCCATCCCGCCGGTTGCGCCACCCGTTGTCGGAGGACTCCTGGCGAATGGCTTCGCCAGCGACTGCGGTGCCGCCCCTCCCCTTCTATCCACGGGACGATTTTCCCAGCGACCCTGTTTAGATGGGGTCCCGCGCATGTGGTGGCGTGCCGGACGGGATCACGATTCGATAGCCAAAGCTGCAGCCAGCAGCACAGGGGTCGCCATGTCGCATTGTGGACCTTCGCCCAGCACCACCTGGCGCATCGGGGTAACCGTCGTTGTTTGGCGCCACAGTGTACCATCGAGGCGCGTCGAACGACCACGGACAGCCCGGGCCCCGACGTGGTCGAGATCAGGGGCGAGGACACGCCCTAGCGGCCCGCTAGGCCAACAGCGCGCCCAGCCCGTGGAACGTCACCCAGGATGCGCACCAGGCGAGCACGGTCATCCACGCAAATACGGCCGCTGGCCAACGCCAGCCGCCGGTCTCTTTGCGCAGCACCGCAAGCGTCGACAGGCATTGCATCGACAGCGCGAAGAACACCATGATCGACGCCCCCGCCGGCACGCTCAAATCGGGCGCCAGACGGGCCGCGAGGTCGCCCTCGACATCGTCGCCCGACACCCCGTGGACGATGGCGAGGGTCGCCACGAAGACCTCGCGGGCAGCGAACGCCCCGACGAGGCCGACGCCGATCTGCCAATCCATACCCAAGGGCGCAATGGCCGGCTCCAGGGCCTTGCCCAAACGCCCGCCGTAGCTCTGCTCGAGTTGCCGCTGCGCGACGAGGGTCTCAACGTCCGCGCCGGCGGCAACCAAGGCGGCTGCCTCGTCGGGCGGGACCAACACGTCGGCCTCCTGACGCGGGAAGGCAAGCAAGGCCCAGAGGACGACGCTCGCCACCACAATGATGCGGCCAGCTTCGTTGACGAAGTCGCTGACGCGCCCGACGATGGCGCGCGCGACGTGGGACGCCACAGGTGCGCGGTACGGCGGCAATTCGATCAGCTCGGAACTCGCCTGGCCACGGAGGACGAAGCGGCCGAGCACGACGGTCGCCACCAAGGTCACCACGGTCGACAACGCGTACATCGCCCCCAACGCGAGCGGGCGAGACCAGGAGTTCTGCGCCGGCACGAGTGCCGCGATCACGAGCGTGTAGACTGGCAACCTCGCCGAACAGGAGGTCAGCGGGATGGTCAGCATCGTCAGGAGGCGGTCGCGGAACCGCGGCATCGTCCGAGTGGCGAGGATGGCGGGTACCGCGCACGCGAAGCCCGACAACAAGGGCACAAACGCCGCTCCAGGCAGGCCGGCGGAGCGCAGAATTCGGTCCATCCAGTGAGCGGCGCGCGCAAGGTAGCCGACGTCCTCCAGCACCGCGATCAAGCCGAAGAGCAGCGCGACCTGAGGCAGGAAGATGACCACCCCGCCCACGCCGGCAATGAGGCCGTCGACGACGAAGTTGCGGGCGAGCAGCACGCCCTCACCCTCCCCGAGCTCGTCAAAGGCCGCCGTCGCCAGTGAAGCGACACCGCCGACGCCGGCCTCGACCAGGGCCACCAGCGGCTCGGCGCCGGCAAATAGCAGCCAAAAGACGAAGGACATCACGACCACGAAGCTCAGCCCCCCCCAGAGCGGGTGGAGCAGAACGCGGTCGATGACATCCGAGCGTGAAGGCTTGGCCGGGTCGACCACGGGCGTCGGAACCAGGCTCTCGACCCACGCGTACCTCGCGCCGATCAGCTCGGAATCCAAGTCGCGGCCGGATTGACGCGCACGGGTCCGGCGCGCGACGGCGTCGTCTACGAACGCGGCCGGACGCCCGAGGTCTGTCCCGGACAAGAGCGCGAGTTGCGCCCACACGCGCTTGCGCCCGGCCCCTTCGTCCGGCACGAGCTTGGCGACCTCGTCCAAATCCTGTGCGGCGGCCGGGGGCAACGGCCACGGAACGGGGCGGCTTGGCGTCCTCGCCATGAGCTGAGCGCCGATCGCCGTGCGCAGCGCGTCCACGCCCTCGCCGGAGCGCGCCGACGTGCCAACGACCGGGCACCCCAGGGCCGCCTTCAACCCGTCCACGTCGGCCGGGCGGCCGACCGCCTTCGCCTCGTCCATGAGATTGACGGCGACGACGGTCGGGAGGCCAAGGTCCAAGATCTGGCTGGCAAGGTACAGGCTTCGCTGCAAGCGTGGCGCGTCGAGCACGATGACAACGACGTCCGGAGATGGCTCACCGAGCAGCGCCTTCGACGCGACCTGCTCTTCGGGCGACCGGGGCGCGAGCGAAAAGGCCCCCGGCACGTCCAGAAAGGTCACCTCCATGTCGGCGATCCGAGCCGTGGCCTGTTCGATGTCGACCGTCGTTCCCGGGAAATTGGCCGTCCGGGCCGCCCCCCCCGTGAGCGCGTTGAACAACGTGGACTTGCCGGAGTTCGGCGTTCCCAAAAGGAGGACGCGCGCCATGTTCATCCGGCTACCACGACCTCGACCAAGCGCGCGTCGTCGCGCCGGAGGCACACCACCGCGCCGCGAACGAGGAACGAAAGCGGATCGCCGAGCGGGGCTGACCCCGTACGCGCCACCTGGGTTCCTGGGAGCAGCCCGAGTTCCATCAGCCGGCGCCGGAACGAGCCCGTCCCGCCCACGACGGTCACCTTCCCGACGATGCCCTTGGCCAACCCATCGAGCGTCACCGCTCCCCCAGGGGGACCCCTAATGGCGCGGATTGGAATTGAAAACCATTATCATCCGGCCAAGAACGCTTCGACGTCCACCTTGCCGGAGCCATCCGGCGGGTCCACCACGCAGCGCGGGAGTCGATCGGCCGCAACGCGGTCCCGGAGCGCCCGGTGCAGCCGCGACGCCTCTTCGGCACCCACACGGAGATGTGAGGTGCCCTTGGCGGCATCCGTGACATGCAGGTAGTACGGGACCACATGGCGCTCGGCGAGCGCGTCGACCAGCGCAACCAGCGTGTCGACATCGTCATTGACCCCGCGCAGCAACACGCTCTGATTGAGGACCTCCGCCCCCGCGTCCCGTAGCCGTCCCAGGGCCTCGTCCACATCTGGGGCCAACTCGCGCGGATGGTTGACGTGGACAACGACGCGCAGCGGAAGCCTCGCCGCCAGCCCTTCCGCCAGTCGGGTCGTCACCCGTGACGGACACGTGATCGGGGCGCGCGTGTGGATTCGGACCCGAGGTACCGCGCTCCGTACGGCGTCGATCGCTGCGAAGAGTGCCCGATCGGTCACCGCGAGGGGATCCCCGCCAGACAAGATGACCTCCGACGCGCCACACGTGCGTACGTAGGCCACGGCGCGTTCCCACGCCTCGGGCGTCGGGTCGGCGGCCTCGGCCGGGTTGTGGTCGCGACGAAAGCAGTAGCGGCAATCCAGATGGCACCGCTTCGTCAGCATCCACAGAACCCGGTCCGGGTACTTGTGGACGACCCAAGGCACCGGGCTCCGCGCGGCGTCGCCCACCGGGTCGGCCACGTCGCCCTCGACCAACACGGCCTCCCGGGGGTCGGGAAGGGCCTGGATCGCCAACGGGTCCGCGGGATCCGACGGATCCATCCGCGCCCACCAACTCGCCGTCACCCTCACGGGAAAGGCCGCGGAAGCGGCGTCATAGGACGCTGCGAGGTCTGGCCGCGCCGCCAGGATCTCGGCTCGAGTGATCGCGCCCGTGCGACCGCTGGACCCCGCGTGATATGCGCGCCCGCCCATCGCCCACCCCGGGAGAGGTTCATGTACCAGACGAGCGAATTCCGCAAGGGCCTGAAGGTGGAGATCGACAACGCGCCGTGGATCATCACGGACTTCCAGTTCGTCAAGCCGGGCAAAGGCCAGGCGTTCACGCGCACCCGCATGAAGAACATGCTCAATGGGTCCACGCTGGAGCGCACCTACCGGACCGGCGAGTCGTTGGCCCCGGCCGACGTCGAGGACGGGAACTTCACCTACCTGTTCAACGACGGCGAAGGCTGGCACTTCATGAATGCCGAGACCTTCGAGCAGATCGAGGTGCCAAAGGAGGTCCTCGCCGAGCAGGCGGGCTTCCTTCTCGAGGAAATGCCGTGCAAGATCCTCTTCTACAAGGGTCGGCCGGTTCAAGTCGAGATCCCGACCTTCGTCGAGCTCATGATCACGTACTGCGAGCCCGGGTCGCGCGGAAACACGGCCACCGGCGGCGCGATGAAGTCCGCGACCCTGTCGACGGGCGCGGAAATCATGGTGCCCTTGTTCATCGAACAAGACACCTGGATCAAGATCGACACCCGCGACGGCTCCTACGTCGAGCGCGTCAGCAAGAAGTGATCGACGCCCACGGCCTCCGCCTTCGGGCGAGTGCGCTGTCGGCCATTCGGCGCTTCCTCGAAGGACGCGGGTACCTGGAAGTACCCACGCCCGTGCTCGTCCCCTCTGGCGCATTCGAGGAGCACCTCCACGTCGTGCGCGCCGCGGATGGAGCGCTGCGCACGAGCCCGGAGTTCGCGCTCAAGCGCGCGCTCGCCGCGGGGCTCGGCCGCATCTACGAGATCGGGCCCTGCCTGCGCGACCGCGAATCGGGTCCCTGGCACGGTCGCGAATTCACGATGCTCGAGTGGTACCGCGTTGGTGCCGAGCCCGACGATGTCATGGACGAGGTCGAAGCCCTGGTCGCCGCCGTGGCGACCGCGATGGGTTTGCCTCCTCCGGGACCCTGGAAGCGGCTGACCCTCCGCGAGGCCTTCCTGGCGCACGCTGGCATCGACCTCGCAGAAACGGACGCCGCCGGCCTTTCCAAAGGCCGCGACGCTGATTGGGACGATGCCTTCATCCGGGCCTTCGTCGAAGACGTCGAGCCCCATCTCAGTGGCCCCACATTTTTGCTGGATTGGCCGGTCGGACAGGCAGCCCTCAGCCGCGTCCACGACGGCCCTTGGCCCGTCGCGCGCCGATTCGAGGCGTTCTTGGGCCGCGTCGAGTTGGCGAATGCCTTCTTCGAACTCAACGACCCGACCGCGTTGTTGCAGCGCGCGGCCTCGTCCGCGGCGACGCGTGCGGCCGCTGGCGACGCGCCACACCCCGTCGACCGAGACCTGGTTCGGGCGACCGCCGCTCTGCCGCGAACGACGGGAATCGCGCTGGGCGTGGACCGCCTCGTCGCCGCGCTCGCCGGTTGGCCCAACCTCTCCCCCGGCCGTGTGGAGGCGACGTGGAACTGAGCGGAAAAGTGGCGGTCGTGACGGGGGCATCGCGCGGCATCGGCCTGGCGATCGCGACGGAGCTCGCCGCCGCCGGCGCACGCATCGTGGGCGTCTCCCGTTCGCCAACGCCGGAGTTGGACGCGCTCGTCTCGCGCACCCAAGGGCGCAGGGTGGCCGCCGACGTCGCCACGACGGAGGGCTGTGCGGCAGTCGTGGACGCGGCGCAGGAGATCGGACGGCTCGACATCCTCGTCAACAACGCCGGCGTGACCTCCGACCACTTGCTCATTCGCCTTGGCGACGACGCCTGGGACCACGTTCTCGACACCAACCTCGGCGGCGTGTTTCGCATGAGCCGAGCCGTGCTGCCAATGATGAGCCGCCAACGAGACGGCGCGATCGTCAACATCGGCAGCGTCACCGCGCGCATGGCGAACCCCGGCCAGGCCAACTACGCGGCGGCCAAGGCCGGCGTCGAAGCGCTGACCCGCACGCTCGCCCGCGAAATGGGTCGACGCAACGTCCGCGTCAACGTCGTCTCGCCGGGCTTCGTCGAGACCGACATGACCCGCTCGCTCCCCTCTGAAGTCCTCACGGCGGCCACGGAGCGCATCCCGTTGGGCCGCATCGGGCAAGTCGGCGACATCGCGCCAATCGTTCGCTTCCTCTGTGGGCCCGGCGCCCGTTGGATCACGGGCCAGACCTTTGTCGTCGACGGCGGTATGTCGACCTGATCGCAGAAAGCGGCGTCAACAAGCCCCTCGAATCAGCAAAATGAATCTGCCCGCTTGACGCCGGACCGGCGGTGCTTGAAATGAGGGCACCAGCCGGCGCCGCGGTGGCGCCGACCGAAAAAACACCGGATCTTCCGGTATTTACGGCTGCCTCGGCGCCGCTAGGAGTCCCCATGCTCGTCCCCCTCACCCGTTCGCTCCGCGATTTCGACCGCCTGACGCGCCACGTCGACGCGCTGTTTGACGGGCCGGCCGCCGCCGTTGCCCGCGATGGCGTCAGCTGGCGCGTCCCGTTCGTCGACGTCAAGGCGACCGAATCCGGTGTCGCGATTCAGGTCGAATTGCCCGGCGTTTCACCCGCCGACCTCAGCGTTCGCGAGGAACGCGGGGAATTGGTCCTCGAGGGCAAGCGTGCCGGAGGTACGGTCGGATTTCGGCGCACGTTCCGCCTCAGCGAGGAACTCGACCCGGAACACATCGAGGCGCGCCTGGAACTTGGCCTGCTCTCCCTTCACGTGCCCCGGCGCACGGGACAGGTTCGTCAGATCAAGATCGAGAGCTGACGCCTTCGAGACGGTGAACGCCGACGAGCGGCGAGCAGGCTGCTGCAAAAGGGCGAAACGCTCGCTGGCGTGCCGGCGAGCGTGATGACCGGTGCTAGTGCTCGTCGTAGACCTTGGGGCGCACGTTGAAATCGACGTGTACCCCCAAGCGCCTTCCGAGGCTCCACCACCGCCCGAGGCGATCCGGCAACGGGTCGCCATCCGAGGCGGACTTCACCACGTCGGTGCCGTCGATCAGAGCCCGCTGGCCGACGTCGGCACCCGCATGCCAAAACCACCACCGGCCGTCCGGCCATTCGACGAACGTGACAGCTCGCGTCGTGGCTTCTCCCTGCGGCCGCGCCGCCCGAAACAGGCCGATCAAAGCCACGGCTTCGACGTCTGCCGCCCCCTCGAGGCGCGACCGAGTCAATCCGGCCAAAAATTGCGGAATCGGAAGGCGAGCCGTCGCGACCGGACCCAGCGGCAATATGTCCGTTCGGTCCGAGCGGAGCACGGCCGCCGCCGGAGGGGCTCCCCCGCGCTCGACCGCCATCCTCACAATCTCGCCTAGGCGCAAGCCCACGTCGGCGTCGGCCCCCTCCAACAAAGGGGGCAAGGTCCTCACGGGAAGCCGCAGCGAGGTCATCCGTCCGCCTAACCTCGGCCGCTCGACGCCGGTCGACCACCGCGCGCCCGCGCGACCCAGCCCTGGACGAGCGGATCGGACTCTGACGCGGCGAACGATCCGCGCCTTGGCCCGCCCCAACCGAGCAGCGCGATCCTCGCGCCAATGAGGACGCACACGTCCGCATCGGGCAGGTCGCCCCGCCGCGCCGCCGGAATCACGAACCAGATGCACCCTGTTGGCGCCACCGCGCGGCGGGCGGCGTCGTGGAATCGGGACAACATCGCCGCTTCCGCCGTCCTGGCCCCGGAGCGCCGCGGGAGGGGCGACGCCGGGCCCTGGTCGTCCCGAAACCACGGCGGGTTGGCGACGACGGCGTCGTAGGGCCCCTCAGCCCAGCTCCCCACCTCCGCAACGACAAGGCGCAACCGGCCCCGAAGGGCCGGAGACCGGAGCGTCGTGGCCCACGCCTCCGCCCACGCAGCATCGCGCTCGATACCGACGACCTCGACGCCGGCAGCGGCCATCAGCGCGCCGACAATGCCGCTACCTGCGCCGAGATCGAGGGCGGTCCTTGGCGCTTCCTCCAGCGCGCGACCCGCCATCCAGAACGCCTCCGAACCGTAGCGAAAGCCCTTGCGCGGCTGGGCGACGTGCAGACCTTCCGCCGGACGCTCGACCGTCAGGTCCAACGAAGCCCAATGTCGCGGCGAAAGACGGCGCCGGGAAAGGTCTGGCTTGGCAGAGCGGCCATGGCGCGACGCCTCGCCTCCACCAAGTCGCTTGCGATTCCTGTCACGCCCGTGACCCGTCCACCCGACGTCCGCAATGGACCGTCGGGTCCGCGACGCGCTCCCGCCACGAAGGTGACGACATCGTCGGTCACCATGGGATCTGGCACCGGGATGCCCGAGGTCGACCCCTCGGGGTACCCTGGCGAGGCGAGCACGACACAACATGCGGCGCCCAAGAAACGGGGCTGCCCAGATGGCAGTCGCCCGTTTGCGGCGCCCAACAGCCATGGAACCGGGTCGTCCGCCCAGGTCGCCATGAGCACTTGGCATTCCGGGTCGCCGAAACGCGTGTTGAATTCCAACACCCTGGGGCCGGCAGGTGTCATCATCAGGCCCGCATAGAGGACCCCGCGGAAGGGCGTGCCGCGGCGAGCCATTTCCGCGACCACCGGCGCATGGACCGTTCGCACGAGATGGGCGACGCCTTCGGCGTCCACCAACGGGCAGGGTGCAATGGCGCCCATCCCCCCCGTATTGGGTCCCACGTCGCCCTCGCCTACGCGCTTGTGGTCCTGCGCGCTCACGAGGCCCACCACGCGTTCGCCGTCCGACAGCCCGAAGACGCTCACCTCGGGGCCCTCGAGCAAGTCCTCGAGGACAATCGCCTGCGCCGCGTCGCCAAACTGCCCGGCCAACATGGCGTCCAGCGCGGCCAGCGCATCGCGGGCGTCAGGCGCAACGACCACGCCTTTGCCCGCCGCAAGGCCGTCGGCTTTCACCACCACCCCACCGCGACGGCACCGCTCGCGACCCCGAGCGACGGACTGGGGATCGGACGCGTCGACAAGGACGGCCTCCGCCGTCGGCACCGACGCCGCTGCCATCACTTCTTTGGCGAACGCCTTGCTCGATTCGAGACGGGCGGCAGCCGCGCTTGGGCCAAAGGCGACGATCCCAGCCCCTTGCAGACGGTCGACGAGCCCCTCCGCAAGGGGGCCTTCGGGGCCGACGACGACGAGGTCGAGGCCGAGAGCGACGGCCGCCCCGACCTGCCCCGCGACATCCGATGCAGCCGCCATACGCGTACCCGCTGGCCACCCGTCCCCCGCGGACAACGCGACGAGTTCCGAGACCGAAGGACTACGGGACAGGCGCCAGGCGAGCGCAGCTTCGCGGCCCCCATTTCCCACGATGCCGATGCGCATGGCGACCTCAGTGCCGGAAGTGGCGGACGCCGGTGAAGACGAGGGCGGCGCCCGCTGCATCGGCCGCGGCGATGATCTCGTCGTCACGCATCGAGCCGCCAGGCTGGACGATGGCCGTGATTCCGGCATCAAGCGCCACTCGAACCCCGTCCGCGAACGGGAAAAAGGCGTCCGACGCCAGCACATTTCCGGCGACGGGCACCGTCGCCTTGGCGACGGCCAACTTCACGCTGTCGACCCGGCTCATTTGGCCGGCGCCCACCCCGTTGAGCCGGTGACCGCCATCGACAGACACGGCAAATGCAATCCCGTTCGATTTGACGGAGCGCACGACTCGCCAAGCGAATCGCAGGGCCGCATCCTCCTCTGGCGTAGGCGCGCGCGCGCTGCGCACCTCCCAGCCGGGTTCCGCGCCATGGTCCCAGGATTGAATCAGCCACCCACCTTGAATTCGGCGCGCGTCGGCCCCACCGGGCCGGCCTTCTGCCCAATCGCCGGGCAATTCGACCACCCGTAGGTCCTTTCGGGTCGCCAACAAACGCTCGAGCGCGAGGGGTTCAAAACCCGGTGCGGCCAACACCTCGAAGAACACCTTCGACTGCCGCAGCGCCTTCATCGCGTCGACATCGAAAGGACGATTGTAAGCGACGATTCCGCCAAAAGCGCTGACGGGGTCCCCGGCCAATGCGCCTTCATATGCGCTCGCCATATCCTGCCCCGTTGCCAGCCCACACGGATTCATGTGCTTGACGATGCAGCAAGCCGGTTCAGCGAATTCGAACACCGACCGTACGGCGGCGTCCAGGTCCGCCAGGTTGTTGAAGCTTGGCGACTTTCCGCCGTGCCAAATCGCGCGAGCGAGCGACCTCCCGCCTGCCTCGCCATCGTCATAGAACGCGGCTCGCTGATGGGGGTTTTCACCGTACCGAAGCGGCTGACGCAACCGCAAGGGCAGCGCAAACTCCTCCGGGTAGCCGTCGCCGCCCATCCATCGGGCCACGACGGCGTCGTACCGTGACGTGTGGCGAAAGGCCCGCGCTGCGAGTTCTCGGCGCAGTTCCTCGCCCGCTCCGCCCTGGCCGAGGGCCCCGATGACGCGGCCATAGTCGGCCGGATCCACGACGACGGTGACCCAACGGTGGTTCTTCGCCGCGGCGCGGACCATGGCCGGGCCGCCGATGTCGATCTCCTCGACAATCGCGTCGCGGCTGGCCGACCCACCCGCCGTCCGCTCGAAAGGGTACAGGTTGGCAACGACAACGTCGATGGGGACGATGCCGTGGGCCGCCATCTCCCCCTCATCCCGGTCGCGACGGGCGAGAATCCCGCCATGCACCTTGGGGTGAAGGGTCTTGACTCGGCCGTCCATCATCTCCGGTGCGCCCGTGAAAGAGGCGACGTCCACGACGTCCAGGCCCGCCGCCCGCAGGGCCTTCGCGGTCCCTCCGGTCGACAGCAGCACGTAGCCAGACGCGACCAGCGCCGTCGCCAAGGGTTCCAGTCCCGACTTGTCCGACACCGACAGAAGCGCCGCGCGCACGCGCCCTCCCAGAGGGGCCGGCGCTAACCGCCCGCGCCGTCCGGCGGCCGCAACACGGTCACGGCCACGACGTGTACGCGGTGCGGTCCGTCGATCCACCCCTCGACTGCCACAAGCGCGCCCACAGGCAGCTCGGGCCACCCCTCGAACACGACGAACGCGCCCGTGGACCGGTCCGTCAAGCCCCACATGAGCCCGCGTCGCTCGAGCCGCCCCACGTAGGCCGGAAGGTCCGCTGGCCCGCTGACGATGCTCCAATCCGCCACGCGAACGGCGCCAAACGCACGTGCCCCTCTCACCTCGACGAGCCAACCCGAAAGCGCGCCCAGGCCGCGGGCGTCGCCCTCGACGATCAAGCTCAATTCGCGCCCCTCTGGCGTCGTCAGGCGGGGACCGAGGTCGCCCGGCGAGATCAAGCCCGTCAACCGGCGACCGCAGCCGGCCAGCACGATGATCAGGACCGCCAACGCGCGCGTCACCATCCAACCTCGCAGCTTGCCCCTACCTCGCTGGGTGATAGCCTGGGCCAGCGACCGGGCGAGTCCGGTGCTGGAGCCCCCAGGATGGTTCTGCTGCCACGGAAGGTCGGTCCGCTGACCCTCATGCGCAAGCTCGGCACTGACGGTGTGACCGAATCTTTCGCCGCGATCCTCGACGAGCCAGCCGGAAAGCAGGTCATCGCGAGGCTCGTTCTCCCTTGGATCACGAAGGACCCCACCCGTGGTCCGGGCATTGAGTCCCGCCTGCGCGACTTGGCCGCGATCCGGCACCCTGTGCTGGTCCCCGTCCTCGACCAGCTCAACATCAACGACGAGCGCTACCTGATCTCCGACGGCGTCGACGCCATCGACTTGCAAGCGTTGTTGGACCATTGCCGCCGAACTGAAACTCAGATTCCGCGCAACGTATTTCTCAACCTCGCAACGCAGGTATGCAACGGCCTCGAAGCGCTGCACAGCCGCTCGGGGGCGGACAGCGGCAACGCCAGCGTCCTTCACCTCGCCATGCGGCCCGAAGCCATCCTGCTGACGACCGATGGCAAGGTCCTCATCGGTGAGTATGGCCTGCTTCGCTCGCCCACTGCGGTGCCGGCTGGCTCCGCCAACGTTCCCACGCCGCGGCTCGAGTACCTGTCGCCCGAACAGACGCACGCGGACCAAAAGCTGACGCCCGCCACCGACATCTTTTCGCTCGGGGCCGTCCTGTTCGAGATGCTGACGCTTCGCCCGATGTTTGCCGGCGAATCGAGCCTCGGCATCATCCAAAAGGTCCGGCGGGCCGAAGTCACGACGCAACTCCTTGAGGTCAAGGAAGCGCTGCCGGGCCTCGACAAGGTCTTGTACCGCGCGCTGAGCCTCAATCCGCGCCATCGCTACCAAAGGGCCTTCGTCCTGCGTGAGGACCTCCGAGGCCTCATGGCGGGCTTCAGCTTTGCGCGAATCATCGACGACACGCGCGAATTCCTGGCCCCAGCCTTTGCCGCGAACGCCATCCAAGGACCCGACCCGGCCCTCAGCCTGCAGCCGCCAATTCCGCTCAATGACCTGGGTCCAATGGGCGCTGGCGTCGCCCCTACGCCCATGGGACGCCGCGTAGTCCCTACCCCGACTCCCCCGCCATCCCGGTCCTGGGGCGGCGACTTTGAGGGCGAAGAAATCACCGCACTCAAGCGCGACCCGACCCCGGCGCCCGCAGCGGAGCGCTGGTTCACACGCGAGGACCACGAAACGCCTGTGCCTCCGCCCGCGGTCCCCGAAGCCGCGTTCGTGCCTGACCCGATGGACGGCCTCCCCGCGTCCCTGCCGTCCGACCTTCACGAGATCGAAAGCAGCCTCCCGACCAACGGCTTCGTCGACACCTCGACGCCCATTCAACCGACCGAAGAAGTCGCATTCCAGAGTGACGTCGCCGAGGCGATGCAAGAGCGATTGGTTGCCCCCTCCATGCCGCCAACGGGCTCCGAACAGGAAGGGGAGGCGGCGAAAACCGCCGTGCAGGCTCGCCCGCTGCCAGAGACCGAGCCGCCGCCCGACGCCTTCGACGAGGCGCCGCCGACCCGGGCCGTGGCCCAGATGCCTCCTCCCCCCAAGCCATTGGCTACGGACGAGCTGACGTCGAAGCGGCAGCGCAAGAAGAAGGGACGACCCGACGCCGAACCTGGCGTCGATGCCTCGGCCTTTGACGAGCAGCGCACCGATGTGCGTCCGCCGACACCCATCCCATTGCCTCCCCGACTCGACACCCGGACGCGAACGCCCGTCCCGCCACGACACGCCGACTTCGAGGCGGAGTGGGACCGGCAACGCCCCACCACGCCTTGGGCGCTATGGGCCGCTGGCGGCGTCGCCGTGGCCGCCATCCTGTGCGCAGGCCTGTTCGCCAGCGGGGTGGTCGGGGTGGTCAGCCTCGGTCGTTCCTCCAGCCCGTCCGCCGACGTCTCATCGCAACCCGCATCGCCGCCGGCACGGCCCGTGCCCCCGGCCCCGAGGCTCTCCGCCTCCGAGCCCGTAGCGTCTCGTCCCGAAGCCGTCGCCGTCGCCGAACCTCCGCCCGTGCCTCCGGTGGCGCCGGCTCCGCCGCCGGCCGCAATGGCACCCCCGCCACCGGCGCCCGTCGCCAAAGCACCGCCGCCACCACCCACGCCTTCGCCGCCGGTGGCCAAGCCGGCGATCGCTGAAGCGCCCAAGCCAGCGCCGGCGCCAAGGCCGCCGGCCGCCACTCCGCCACACCGGGCTGCGCCCCCGGTGGTGCCCACCGCTGCGGCACGCACGACGACGCCCGCTCGGCCGGCGCCGGCCGCGCCGGCCCGGATCACGGCACCGCCCGCGTCCAAGGAGACCGTGCTGACCGAAGACCCGGCCGGCCTGGTCGCCGCGGTCTCCGCCCTTGCGGGGCTCACCGGCGTCGGGGAACGCTCTGTACGCGGCGCGCTGACCCCCGCGGACCGTGCCGTACTGAGCGTCGTTCCCGTCGCGGACCCCGACTACACGCGCGCCCAGACGTTGCTCTACCAAGATGCGAAGGGTCGTGGCGCCACCGCAGAGCGCAATGCGGTCCTGCAGCGAATCCTGGAGGTTCCCGAGAATCGGTACCGCCCGGAATTGCTCGTTGAAGCCGCCGAGATTGCGCTTCGCGACCGCAATTGGCGCTTGGCCCTCGATCGCACCGCGACTGCTGAAATGCACTGGGCCCGAATGCCCTCCGACCTGATTTTTACGCGCCGCGCGATGATCTACGAAATCCAAGCGGGCGCTTGGTCGGGGCGCTTCTACGACTCAGAGGGCTCCGACCGCGATGCGCTTGCCGCCGCCCAACGCTCCTGGGCCCAATACAAATCTCACGTCCTCTCGCGCTCCCGCGGCGATCTGGCGCTCAAGGCCGACGAGCGACTCGCTGTTCTGCGCGACGTGGAGTCAAGGCTCCCATGATTGCGCTCACGTTGGCCCTCTTGGCCCAACTGTCGTCCCAGGCCCTGGCCGCACCACCGGCCATCGAGGGACGCGTCATCGACCGCAACGGACAGCCCGTCCGCAACGTCGTCATCGGCGTCAGCCCCGGCAACCTCCAGTTGTCGACCGACGTCGACGGCCGTTTCGTCATCGCGTACCTGCGCGACGAGGCGGGAGAGCGGATCAAGATCAAGCGCAGGACGCGGTACTCGCTCGACTTCTTCAAGCCTGGCTACCACGTGCAGAAGCTCGATTTCGACTACGTCCGCGGTGCGCTAGCCATCGCTCCCATTGCGCTTGTCCCTGACGTGATCGACGTCCAGGACATGGGAGAAAACCTCGACCCGGCGATTTACGCAGGCGACCCGACGTCCGCCGGCGCTGCCTACGAGGGCCCATGATCGCCCTTCTCCTGGCCTTGGCCTGCGGCCGCCAAGGGTCCCCGCCCGCCGGGTCCGCGCCCGCAAACAGCGTCGCTCCGGCCCCGCGGCCCGACCAAGCGACGGATCGCTATGGTTGGCTGTCCGAGGTAACGTTGCAACCAGAGCAATTCGCCGAGGTCATGGCAACGGGGCGCGAAGGCTGGATTGCCTACCACGCCAACGACTTCGTCCGCGCACTCGATGCGTTCCCCCCCGCCGACCTGGGCCAGGCGCGGGTGATGTGGTCGCTCTACCTACTGAACGCCGACCTTGCGCGTTTGTCCGGTTTCGCCAACGATCAGTTTTTCTCGGAGTGGGAGGCGCGCACGGGCCTACCGCCCGACAGCGCTGCCCCCGTCGTGGCCACACTGGCCTCCTACTGCTCCGAATCTGGCACTCTGGCCGGTTGGGCCAGCCGCGCCAAAGAGGGCCAGGCGGGCTTCGACATGGCCCAGGAAATCGCCCGCGGCCGCTCCCCTTGGGACGTCGAGGGGTCCGATGCCTTCGCGCGCCGGATGGCGCTCCACCGCCTGGTTCGCACCGAGGGCGAAGTGGAACCGCTGATGCGCGCAGCGATGCGCCCTGTCATCGTCGAGCAGGCTGGCGAGTTTGAACGGGTCTTCTACGACCCGTGCCTCCACCGTACGACCGCGGACTACTGGCTCAAACGCACGGCCGACACCCTCGACGGGACCGACTGGCAGGCCATCGCTGCCTTCGCCGACCGCGGACTGGCCGGCCGCATCTTCTCGCCGTGGCTGCGTGCGGACGACCTTCGCTCCGAATTGCGCGCCAACCCCGAGCCTGGTGCGGTCGGAGCCCGGAGCCCGAGCCTCCGCGCATTCGGCGTGGGAACCAACCCGCACGCCGGCGACGACCTCAACTCGGCCCTTACTGAAATCGCGTCGCTCGATCACGGCCTCGCCCGATGGCGCGCGGAACTTGAGTCCAGCGCGGGCGACGACGGGCGTGCGCTGATCGCCGACCTCGACCTCTTCGAGCGCTTCCGCCAGGAATGGCTGACCACTCGCGCCCGCTACGCGCTGGTCGAAGACCGCCCGCGCCAGGGCCTCGCGTACGCAGAGGCCGCACGCAACGTGACGGACCGCTTCGTTGGCGCCGCCAACGGCCCAGTCGTGTGGGCGCTTTTGGCCGAGGCCAACTTGCGCCTTGGCCACACCCGAGAGGCGCTCGACGCGCTTCACATTCTCTCCGGCACCCACCCCGAGATCGTGGGTTTGAAAGAGTTGACGGGGAATTTGGCGGTCCTGCGCGGCATCGGCGAAGCCGGTGACAGCAAGGAGGAATGAACGGTGCGAATCCTTCGTGGCATGCTCTCGGTCGCAGCGCTGCTCGCCGCTTTCGGCGCGAGCGGTGGTCAGCTCCGCTACGCCGAAGACCGTGCGCCCGGCATCGTTTCGCCGCTATTCGCGACGACGATGGCGGAAGTCCGCATCAACGAATTGGTGTTCGAAGGCCTCTATACAGACGACGCCGAATTGCGCTCGGTTCCCGATCTGGCCGTTCGCCACGAATTTGCCGCCGATAAATCCTCCCTCCTTGTCCACCTTCGGCCCAACGTGGTCTGGCACGATGGAACTCCGTTTTCGGCATCCGACGTCGTCTTCACCTACGAGGCGATGAAGCACCCCAAGACCGCGAGCCCGGAATCAGGCCGCGTGGCGTTTGTCGCGGGGGTCGAACGCGTCGACGATTTGGCCGTTCGGTTCACTTTCGTGAAGCCGGAAATCAGCCCCTGGGACCGCCTCCACTTCAAGATCCTGCCTGCCCATCGCTTCGATGGCAATCCCGAGGTGGCGCGGCAGCACCCGTTTCGGCAGGCGCCTGTGGGAACGGGACCCTACCGCGTCGAAGCCTTCCAGGAGGACGGCTCGATCTCCCTCGTGCGCTTTGAGGGCCACCGCCAGGCGCCCCCCATCCCGGCCGTGGTGATGCGGGAAATCACCGACAAGGCCTACCAAGCCAAACTCCTCATCTACGAGTCGATCGAGGCCCTCGTGCGGGTGTTGCCGCGCGATCTCGCCATGTTGCAGGCCGACGCCCGCGTCGCGCTCGCGCCGTACCAGACCCACAGTTGGTGGTACGTCGGAATGGACCTCGGACACCCTGGGTTCGCCAAGCCCGAAGTCCGCGAGGCCCTGTCGCTTTTGGTGGACGCCGCGGCATTGTTGGCCCCGATCGGGACCGGTGAGGTCGTATCGGGCCCGTTCGTACCGTCGAGCCCCTTTTACAACCACGACGTTGCCGCGGTTTCGCCCGATGCTGCCCGCGCGGCCGCCCTGCTTCGCAGCGCAGGATGGACCCACGACGGCCGCACCTGGTCGGTCGACGGCAAGCCCGTTCGCCTGCGCCTCGCGACCGCGGCCAACATCGAGGTCGCGCAGGACGTCGTCATCAATCTGCAGGCCCAGCTCGCCCGCCACGGCATCGCAGTCGATCCGGAATTTCTCGGCCCGGCCGAATGGAAACGTCGGGTGTGGGGCGACCGGGATTTCGACCTCGTCCTGTCCCAATGGACCTTCGACCGAAACGAAGACATCTACGAGCAGTTCCACACGAAAGGAACGCGCAACTTCTTTGGCTATACGGACCCCGAGGTCGACGGCCTGCTGGACGCTGCTCGTGCCGCCACGGACCCCATCGTGAAAAAGGCGCAGTTGCGCAAGGCCCACGCTGCCATCGCGGCCGACCACCCCATGGTATTCCTGTGGACACTCGATTCCTACGCCGCGTTCTCCCGCAAGATCGAAGGGGTCGACGTGCACCCCTTCAGCTTCTTCACCTGGGTGAACCGCTGGACGATGCCCTGACGCAACGGCGTCGTTGACCGATGTCGAAGCGTGCCACCGGCATCGTCTCCACGGCCCTTCTCACCGTTCTCCTCGCCCAGGGCCTGCTGTTTGCGTTGTTGACCACGGCGCCGGGCGACGCCGTCGATCTGATGAGTCCCTCCTCTGCGGCGCGCCCAGCGCTCGAGGAGGCCCTCGGCCTTCAGGGCAGCGCGGGGCAGCGGCTGCTTCGTCACCTTGGGAACTTGGCAACCGGGGACCTCGGTATGTCGGTCGGCGTCGCTCCGGGTCGGTCGGTTGGGAGCCTCATTGCAGGTCCCGTCGCGTCGAGTGCCGCGCTGGGTCTGGTCGCCCTGTTCCTCACCATTGCCGCAGCGTGGTTGGCCGTCGTCTTCGATGGCCGGCGGGTCGCAGCCGTCCGTCTCGTGGCGCTACTTCCCGCCTTTCTCCTCGCCCACATCCTCGTCGGCTCGACGAATGCCGCAGTCTGGTGGGGCGTTCAGGCCGATTGGTGGTCACGGCCGGCCTGGTTCGCCCTCCCCGACGTCGACCACTCCCTACGTGACGCGCTCGCCATCGCACTACTCGCCGCCGCGTCGGGGATGTGGGCCGAGGCCTCTGACGATGTGTCGACGGCATGGCAAACCTTTGGTTCCGCACCCTTTGTCGAAGCCGCCCGCGCCCGCCGGGAATCGATCCGAGGAATGGCGATTCACCACATGGGCTTGGCGACGATCGAACTCGCCGCCCGCCGCGTGCCCTGGCTGCTAGGCAGCCTGCTCGTCGTGGAGCGCGTGCTCCTCATCCCCGGCGCCGGGGCCCTCACCTGGAAGGCCGCAGAACTGCGCGACGTCCCCGTCGTCCTCGCTTTGGGCCTCGCGGCCGCCACAGCCACGGCGCTGGCCACCGCCCTCGCTTCAGGCGCCCGGGCAGCCATCGACCCCCGGCTCGGGCCATGAACACCCTGTTCGACACGCTGATGGAGCACCACGCCGCGCTCCGGCCCGCTTGGCGCCGACCGGGCACGCGCCTCGCGCTCCTGTGGATCGGTGGCCTCGCGTTGGGTTCCTTCGCCTTCATGGGCGCCGGTCTCGATCTGGACGCCGCCGCCGCAAGCGCTGGCCCGTCGTCCACCCACCCCTGGGGGACGGACCACCTTGGCCGCGACGTGCTGGCCCGCACCTTCGCCGCCACCTCGGCGTGGGCCGGGCCCGCGGTTGCCGCCGTCGCCGTGGCGTTGGCCCTGGGCCTGCCGACGGGATCGGCGGCCGGATGGTCTGGCGGCCTTGCGGCCAACGTGGCCCACGCCGTCGCCCGGGCCACCTCTTCCGTGCCGCCGCTCTTCTGGGTCCTGGCGGCGTCGGCAACCCACGGCGCCGACCGGGCAGTGCTGGCCTTTGCGGTCGGCGTCACGGCCGCCCCGTCGGTCGCCGAGTTGGTTGTCGCGCACCTCGCGCGCCAGCGAGCCGAGGGCTCCCTGGACGCCGCTTTGGCCCACGGCCTCAGCCCGTGGGCGGCCCTGATCTACGGAACCTGGGTGGGGAGCGCCGCGCGTCCCCTGGCCCAACTCGCCACCAGGCTCGTTGCACAGGTGCTCGTCATCGAGGCGACCCTCTCCTACGTAGGCGGCGGCCTCGGCCTCCCCCAGCCCGCGCCCAGCCCCGGCAACCTCATCGCCTTCGACTGGGGATACCCCGTGAGTTGGGTCGCCACAGCCGCCCCCATCCTCACGCTCGCCTTCACGTTGGTGGCTCTCGACGCCGTTGCCAACGCCCTGGCGGACGCTCATGACTGACCCGCGCCTTCGCCTCGACCGAATTCGCGTCGCCGCCGGCGACCGGACGCTCCTGCACGACGTGACGCTGGAGTTGCACGCTGGCGAACGGCTCGCGCTGCTCGGGGCCAGCGGCTCCGGCAAGAGCCTGACGGCGCGGGCGCTCGTCGGTCTGTTGAACGTTCGACCCGGGGTCGTCTCCGGCGACCTGATGGTCGAGTTGCCCGACGGCCGCGTCATCCTGCCCTACCGGCGAACGGGCGCCCAGCGCGACAGCGCCTTCGACGCTGTCCGTGGCATCGTCGCGTGGATGCCCCAGGCCACGACAGGAGCCCTGGACCCCTTCCGCACCGTCCGCGACCAGCTGGCCGCAAGTGCGGCCGGCGACCCGATCCCGTGGGCGGGCCGGGTCGGCCTCGACGAAGGCGCGCTCGACCGATGGCCCCACGAACTGTCGGGCGGCATGGCCCAGCGGGTCGTCCTGGCTCAGTGCCTCGCAAGGGGCGCCCGGCTCTTGATCGTGGACGAACCCACAGCCGCCCTCGACCCGGTCGCCCGCTCGGCGGTGCTGGAGGACTTGTACGACCTTGCCGAGCAGGGCGTGGGCGTGCTCCTCGTGACCCACGACCTACGCCAGGCGCTGGGTTGGGCGGACCGGGCCGTGCTGCTCCACGACGGCCGGGTGGTGGAGGCGATGCCGAAGGAAAACCTCCGCATGGCAGAAGCCACGTCCGAGGCCGGACGACGCCTGTTCGCCGCCGTCCGCGCGGTTGCGCCGGGGCGCGCATGATCGCATGGCAATTCGTCGACGTCGCGGTTGCCTACGGGGCAGGCCGCTTCGTCTTGGACGGCGTCAATTTCACCGTCCGCGCGGGCGAACGCGTTGGCATCGCCGCGCCGTCAGGGGCTGGAAAATCGACGTTGATCCGCGCGGGGCTCGGATTGCTGCCTCTCAATCGCGGCGACGTTTACCTGTTTGGCCAAAACACGCGCGCCTTTTCGTGGCGAGACTGGAGGTTGGCCCGTCGCCAGGTCCAGTGGCTACCCCAGGATCCCCTGCTCCTCCTCCCACAAGGCCTCCCCGTCGGTCTCGCGCTGCGCGCGAGCCTGCGGACATTCCAACCCGACGTGGACGCTGCCGAGGTCGCCGAAAGCCTGTTGGCGGCCGTGGGTCTACGCGGTCGCGGTCGCGCCCTGCCGCAGCACCTCAGCGGCGGGGAGCGTCGTCGAGCGGGCCTCGCGCGCATTCTGTGTGCGCGTCCGTCGCTCGCCGTCGTAGATGAGCCTACCTCCGGCGTCGACGCCGCCTTGGCCCTCGAGCTGATCGACACGATTCGCGACGTCCTCCCCGCCCAAGCCACGCTCGTCGCCATCAGCCACGACCTGGCCTTGCTCGTGCGTACGATGGACCGCATTCTCTTCCTTGCCGAGGGCGAACTCGTCGACGATCTGCCGGCCGCCGCCGTCTTCGACGGGGCGGGACCAGCCCACCCCATCGCTCGGAACCTCGTCGCCGCCGAACGGGGCCGCCCTTGACGCTGTGGTGGACAACCCTTGCTTGGGCGGACCCCGCCGCCGTCGTCGACGAGGCCCGCAGCGCCGTCCGCGCAGGCCAGATCGACGAGGCCCGAGCCCTCATCCGAGAGCTGGTGCAATCGCCCGACGGCCGCCAATACGGCGAGGGGTGGTGGCTGCTCGCCCAACTTGCCGTCCAACGGGCCGACCTCGACGAGGCCCTGCGCGCCGCCGATCGCGCGTTCGTCCACGCGCCCGACGACGCTGCGCGCACCGCCGCCGAAGCGCTTCTCGTTTGGCTCAACGATCGATTCGGCACCCTGCACATCACGTCGAAGGCTGAAGCCTCCTACCTGCTGAAAGAAGCCGAGCCGTACTTCGAGACCGAGTTGAGGGAGTGGTCGGCAACCGCCGTCGCTGCGGTCCAGCAACCGTCACCTGGCCCCCGGCGCGTCGGGCTCCCAGCCGGCACCTGGACCCTCGACGGCCAAAGCCTCGTGGTGGCTCCAGGCGAAGTGACCGAGGTCTCAGGCGGTGGCTCGGCTTGGCGAGACCTCGGCCTTGGGGTCGGCGCATCCGTGATTGGCGGCGGCCCCACCTTTGCCGCGGCGCACCTCCACGTGCGATGGGACGCCCCCGTTGGGACATTCAGAGTCGGCTTGGAGGCCGCGGGCGGTCCCCATCTCTTTCCGACGTGGGAAGGTGCACTCGTGGCGACCAGCGGCCGGGTTGGTGCGACCGGCCACGCCTTGGTCGGGGACGGCACCCGCCCCATGCGGCTGGGGTTGCGCGCGGGCATGGGTCGAGCCCCTGGGACGCCGCTGACGTGCCGCGAAGGCACGTGTGGGCCCGACGTCGACGTCCCTGACCTCGCCCTCTGGGCGACCCGCACCGACGCTTACCTCCACGTGGACGTCGGCTTCGACCAGACGTCCAGTCGGGCCGCTCGGACGTGGGGCGTCAGCGTCGTCCCGTTCGCTGGCGCCGCGCTCGGCTGGGTCGATCGTCAGGGATCCGCCACCCGGCTCGATGGGGCCGGGGCCACATCTTGGGTCGCAGACGCCCCGGCCACGTTCAGCGCAGAGGCCGGCCTTTCCCTCACGGTGTTCTTCCGCCCTTGACCCGGAAAGTCCAGTCCAGTTCGTCGACGGGTTCTCCAAGTGATGGGGTAGAGTGCGCCGCATGACTTGGCTCGCCCTTTTGGCCCATCCGTTCGCCGCCGCCAGCACGGCCACCCAGGTGGCCGCCGTCCTCGGCGCGAACCTCCAGCGCCCGGACTGGTCGCCAGGCGGCGATCGACTGGCCTTCGAGGCGAACTTCCACGACAAGCGCGTGATCGAACTCTACGTCGGTGAACCCGACACACCGCGCTTCGCGCGCATCCGCGCCGTCGAGCGCTCCCAAAACCCGCTCACGGCCGGCTTCAGCACCGGTGTCGTGTCGAATCAAGTCGTCCACCAGTTGCATTGGGCCCCACCGCCACAGAACCGGTACGTCTTCGCCGCGTCGAACACCCAGCAGGACTACGACCTCTATTTGGACGGGTCAGGCACGGTCGGCGCCAGCCCGGCGGCTGAGGGCGACCCCCGTTGGTCCCCGGATGGACGCCGAATCGCGTTTACGAGCGCTCGCTCCGGCGAAGGGGATTTGTACCTTGTGGATCGCCAGATGCCCGAGGCCGCCCCCCGCCGCCTGACCCAGTTGCCAGGCACCTCCGAGGTCGACCCCGCCTGGTCCGCGGACGGCCGTTCGCTCGCATTCATCGCGCACGCGGCGTCCGGGGACAAGCTCTGGCTGCTGCCGAATCTCGACGGCCAACCTATCGCAGCTACGGCGGTCGGCGGGTCCCACATCCGGCCCTCGTGGGCGCCCACCGGCTCTCGCTTGGCCTTCTACGCGAATACCATTGGCGCTCGCTGGGACTGCTACGTCGTCGACGCCGCCGCCCCCGGCACAGCGACGCTGATCGCCGAAGACGTGCTGCCCAACGCGCTGGGGCCGTCGTGGACCCCCGATGGCCGCCACCTCGTCCTCGTGCAAAATCGCGACGCCGACTACGACCCCCTCTTTGCGGTCAACGTCGCCAATCCCAACACCCGCACTTCGCTCAACCTCGGGACCGTGGGCCACGGCGACGTCGACGTGGTCAAACGGCCCGACGGCGCCTTCTGGGTCGCCTATGTGGCGCAGGGCAAAGAAACGGACGTGTTGAGGGATTTCAAGCGCGTCTTCATCTCCGCGCTGCCAGAGCTCAACTGACGCGCCGCGCCCGTAGGTCGGGCACGGCCACGGCGACCGGCAATCCGCATTCGGGCGCGGAAATGCCCTCGGTGTCGACCACAAAGTGGGCGATTTGGCTCGGCGCAATCTCCGCGAGGCGGAGGGCAGCTCGGCGCGTGACGACGCAGGGTTCGCCTGCGGCGTCCCAAGCCACCGCCATCCCGCCATTGCGCAGGTTTTCGGCGGCGCGTTCTGCGACCATCAGCCGACGCAAGGTGCGTCCGTCTCGCCCGCGAAAGTGAAACGGGACCGGGCCCGAAGCCCGAACGCGGTGGGCCTGCAACAGCTGACGGACCTGGAGTCCGACGGTCATTCGCTCCCGCTCTTGTTCCAGCCGCGTTCGACGCTCGCTCCTCGCCGCGAGCGCCGCCAAGCGTGCCGCTTCCGCCTCCGCAGCGCGCTCGCGTTCGACCTGGCTGGAGCGGGCCCGAGCGCCTTGCGCCACCCGTCTGGCATCCTTGAGTTCGCGCTCCACGCGGGCCTTGTCGGCTTTGGAAACGACGCCTTTGGCGATCAGCGCCTCGCGCAGCCCCATGGCACCTCCCCGGCGCAACCATGAGTTCTGCTAGCCTGCCGGACCACCACTCTCCAAACCCTCACGTCACCACGGCTTGACCGCCAACGCGGCCATCAGTGCGTCGTAGGCCGCCTGCTCACCGGCCGTCAGGTTGCCGTCGAGGAGGTTCGGCGCGGCCTCGATCCATCCAAAGCTCATGTCGTACATTTCCTCGGTCCCCAGCGCGTAGTCCCGCACAAGGCGGTAACGGTCGTCGCGAATGCCTTGGAGGTACTTGTTCCACTCCAGGTGGAAGCCCGGCGGCGAGAAATCCTCGGCGTACACGACGCTCCGGGGTGCCGGCGCCTCGGGATCCGCAAGCATGCCCACCAGCGAGACGCTCTGGGCCGACGCGGGGTGGTCCATGGCCAACGGAACACCAGCGAGATCTGCAATCGTCGCGTACAGGTCGATGGCGTGGACGAATTGCTGCTCCGACCAGACACCAGGCCCCTCGACCGCAGGGCCAACCACGATCATCGGCACGTGAACCCCGGCTTCGTATGCGGTGTTCTTCGCGCGGTCGGCGTCCCACGGAATGTCCGTCCCGTCGTCGGGCGTTCCATTGTCCCCCAAGATGACGACATGGGTCCGGTCCAGCTTGGCGCCGTCCACCGACGCAAACATGCGACCGATCTCGGTGTCCATGGCCTCGACCATCGAGTTGTAGTCCTGGATACGGCGCGTGGGCGTGCCCACGACCGTGCCGCTCCAAAGGTCCGCGGGCGGGTCGTCATACGGCGCGTGCGGGCTGTTCAGGCCGACGACCAGGAACCACGGCTCGGGCATCGCAGCCACGCGGGCGACGACCTCATCGACCGTCGCCGTGAGATTGTAGACGTCCTCGACGCGCGAGCAGGCGCCGTCGACGCAGTGCTCCCAGGAATAATAAGACTGGTAAAGCCCGTCCTGCGTGCAGGTGTTGCCAAGCCCGTGCAGCGTGCTGTCGAATCGGTCAAATCCATGGATGGTCGGGCTGTTGAAGAAGTCGAAGTCCCGCGAATCCACGTGCCATTTACCGATCAACTCCGTCCAATATCCAGCATCGGCCAGATATTCGGGAAGCGTCTCTTCGGACTCGAGCAGCGCATCGTCGGCTTTACACGCCAAAGCCGTGCCCACACCCGTCTGAAATCCCCATCTTCCGGTCAGGATCGCAGCGCGTGTCGCGGAGCAGCTAGGATTCGTATAGGCCCAGCGAAACGGACGCCCAGACGCCGCCAATTCATCCAGCACCGGCGTGGGTGGCCGCACGGGATGGGCATCGTATGCACCCACCTTGTCGATTCCGATGTCGTCGATGATCACCAGGAGGATGTTTTCGGCGGCGTCGCCAACCGTCGCATCCGCGGCAACCGCTACGCCATGGTCGAGGCCGTCGAACGGATCGACGGCGCAGGAAATGACCTGACCAGGAGCCGCGGTGACCTTCCACGTGACCCCGGTGGCGACGACCGCGCCGTCCACCCTCCACGTGACGCTGGACTGATCGACGTCCCCGTCGGCGTCGTCGAATGTGTACGTGCAAACGACGTCTTCACGCTCCAGGGGGGCGGCGGGCGCTAGCGTCACAGCCGTGACCTCCGGCGGGGCGTTCCCCACCACGACGGTCTCACTTTGGCCGACGCCAAGGCCGCCGAAGCCGTCGCCGGCCAGCACCGAGCACGACACGGCGGTACCCCTCGGGGCCAAACCAGGGAGCAGCTCGGGCGCCACAATGTCGCCCGCGTCGGTGTGAAAGGTGCGGGAAATCACGGCGACGGCTTCGCCCTCGGCGTCTACGAACGACGTGGCCTCGCAGGCCAATGTGTCGAGCACCGTAGGATTCGGCGGAGACAACACGACCGTTTCCACCATGGGGGGCACGTTGCCGATGCTGACGCTCGCCTCGACCGCCGGTCCACCCCCGAGGGGAACGCCCTCGGCGGTCCAATTCTCCCCCCGCAACACGATGCCGGCCTCGACCGACGGACCGTCAAAGCCCGTTTCTTCCCCATCTACGGTCCAGGTCCAAGTCAACGGGACGGTAGAGCCATCCTCCCGCTGCGCAGCGGCGTCCACGACCACCACGAGGGCGTCGCCCGTCACGGGCAGGGCGGGTTCGACATGGCCTCTCCCAGGCGTCATTGCAGTGACGCCGGACGTGTCCGTCGTGTCCGGCCCGGTCGTGGGCGGCAGGGTCGCCTCCGTCACGTCGGTCGACAAGCCGCACGCCGCCCAAAGCCACACATAGAGGCGCATCCATCCCCCCGTCACCCCCAGATAATGCGTCCCTAAACGTCCTGATTGGTTAGCGGTGGGCTCGCTAGACCGATACCATGGCCCGACCGGGACGCCACGTTGTTCCAACGATCTTGAGTCCTACTCATGGTGGCCGCATGCGGGGAAGCCGAGGAATGCGCCGAGTGGTTCGTTGACGCCGACGGCGACGGCATCGGGGCCGGCGTTGCGTCCACCACCTGTGACGCTCCGCCGAGAAGCTCGGCACGCAACGACGACTGCAACGACTCGGACCCTGCCATTCTCCCAGGCCAGCTCGAGGTCTGCAACGAAGTCGACGACGACAAGGCGACGTCGACATCGCGGTCGGCGCCCCGATGTGCGACGGCGACAAGACCAATGCGGGTTGCGTGTACATCGTATTCGGCTCAGATTTCTGAAGGCGCGGTCGAATTCGCTTTCGGCTCCCTAGGACTCATGGGTCCAAGGGTTGGAGGTTCCGATGACGTTCTTGGCACTCATGGTTGGCTGCATGGCTTCGGATGCGGACCGGTTCCGGTCGGCTCTGCCCGACGAGCGGCTCCTTGTCGATTTCCCGTCGGACGCGACCGCCCGCGTCGGCGAGCCAAGCACCTACTGGCGATTCACGCAGGAAGTCTCGACGGGGGTCAACGTGTTGACCGCTACCGTTCTCGCGGGCGTCAACATCGTCACCACGTTCGAGCCCACGATCACGAACGGCGACACCGCCCTGTGGGGCCCGTGGACCGACCAGGGCGTCGACGGCCAGCTCACGATCAACGACCTCGGCGACGGCCAGTTTACTTGGCTGCTCGAAGGGCGCCTCACTGGCACGACCCCGTGGTTGGCGCTCGCCGTGGGCGACAGCACCCCGGGGGAAGAGGGTGACCTCGGCGTGGGGTCCTTCGTTCTCGACCTCGACGCAATCACCGCCGTCGACCCCGATTCAACGGCCACTGGCGCCTTCGCCGTGACCTACTCCGGCGACGGGGAGACCACTTCCGTCGACGCCTTCCTCGACGACTTCGCGGAGAACGGAGCTGCCCCTGGCGACGCGGCGACCTCGTGGGACCAGGATGCGGATGGCGGCGCGATGAACCTCGTCATCGTGGCCGACATGAGCGTCGACAGTCTCCCGGAAACGATCCTCGTGCGCAGCCGGTGGATCGGCAGCGGCGAAGGTCGTGCCGACGCATGGGTGACCGGCGGCGACCTCGGGATCTTGGCCCTCACCGTCAGCGAGTGTTGGGACGCCGCGGCCATCACGACGTGGCTCGACGACGACATCTCGTTGGTCGTCGAGGGCGACCCTACCCGCTGCCCGTACGCGGACGCCGAGTACCCCGACGCCCCGTAGCAGGGGCGTCGCCGCCTCATCGAATGCGGCGCGACAACTCTTTGAACACCGGCCCTGCGGCGACCTTTAGGTCCCGCAGGAGCACCGTTTCGGACGGAAGGACCTCGATGCCCTGGGCCCGCAGGTGGTCCAGCGCACACCGCCAATCGGCCTTGCGGCGTGAGAGGACAGCGTCGGAAAGAACGGTCACCTCGACGCCCCGGGCGGCGAGCCCGAGCGCGGTGCTCGCCACGCAAATGTGGGCTTCCATACCCACGAGAAGGACGTGGGAGGGCGCCAAATCCTCAAACGCGGCGCACATCGCCGGATCGTCGAGGCAGGAGAAGTGGGTCTTCGCAAAGGTGCGACGCCCGGCCAACGCTTGGACCGTGGGCCCGAGACCCTGAGGGTACTGCTCGCTCGTCCAGACCGGCTCACCAAGCGTCTCGGCATACCAAACGGCGTTGGTGGCTGCCTTCAGCGCGTCGACACGCACGACCTCGGGCATCGCAGGCACCAGCCGTTCCTGCCAGTCGATCACCCACCAGGCTCGTCCGCCCATTGGAACCCCTTGGCCGCCTACCATCGCCCCCACGAGAGGCCCAGATGAAAGGCCCACGGGATTAGACGCGGAGGGGGAGCAGCCATGTACCCGCAGCTGATCGAGAATCCCGGCGGCATCCCGGTCAACACCTACGGCATGTTCATGCTGCTGGCCTTTTGTTGCTCCTTCCTGCTCGTCCAGTGGCGTGCACCCAAGGTGGGCATCGACCCCGACCGGCTTCCCGGCGTCTACGTGGCGGCTGGCATCGGGGGCATCATCGGCGCCCGCGTGCTGTACGCGGTGGCAGTCGAATGGAAGGAACTGCTCGCGAACCCCGCCCATCTGTTCTCGATGTCTGGCGTCGCCGTCTACGGTGGCGTCGTCGGCGGTGCGCTCGCGGTGCTCGCCGTGGCGCGACCCCTGAGCATTCCCATCTGGAAGCTCGCAGACATCGCCGGGCCCTCGGTCCTGATCGGAATGTCGGTGGGCCGCCTCGGCTGCTTCTTCGCCGGCTGTTGCCACGGAGCGCCGGCGCCCGCGGGAGGCACGCCGCTCCTGCCAGAGGGTCTGCTCGGAGGCAACCTCCACCTGCTCAGCAGTCCACCGTTTCTGACCGCCACGTTCGATGGCGGCGTCAGCCGGCTGCTGCACCAACCGCTTTACCCGACCCAGTTGTGGTCCTTCGCCTTGCTTGGCTTGTTGTGCGCCACGCTCGTCGCCAAGTGGCGCAGCCGCGCCTTCGACGGCCAGGTGGCCGCGTTGACGCTCATCGTCGAACCTCCGGTGCGCATCTTCGTCGAGTCCTTTCGCGCCGACGAACGTGGCTACTCGCTGACCTTCCCCGCGCCGCCCTGGGTGGCCGACCTCTTCCCAGGCCTCGCCAGTGCCGGCTCGACCCCGGATGCGGCCATCGTCGGATTGACGACGAGCCAGACGATCGCATTGGCCGGAATCGCCCTTGGCGTCGCCATCTACGCGCTGAGGCGCAATGCCGGCGTCGCCCCCGAGAAGGTCATCGTCCACGACCAGATGATGTGACCGTCACCATCTCGGAAGCTGCCCTCGTTCCGCCAACGACGTGGTGTGCTGTCCAGCGATGATGAGGTGGTCGAGCAACGGAACGCCAAGGGTCGCACCTGCCCGCGCCACCGCCTGGGTGACCTGCAGGTCCTGCGGGCTGGGCTCGGGGTCTCCCGAGGGGTGGTTGTGCGCAAGAATGACGGCGCACGCGCCGAGCGCCACAGCCGGTTTGTAGACCTGTTTGGGGTCGACGACGGTGAAGGCGTCGCTGCCACGGGTCAACATCCGATGCGCGACCCGCACTCGGCGCCGGTCCAAGTACAGCGCATGAAGCTCTTCGTGCGCCAAGCCGCGGAGGCCAGGGCCCAGCTCCCGTTCCGCCGCGGCCGGATCCAGCACCTGAGCGGCGGCCGGTGTGTCGGACAAGGCGCGCCGCCCAAGCGCGAGCGCGGCCAAAACCCGCTCGGCCCTCGCCGGCCCGACGTCACGCCTTCTGGCCAGCTCGCCCGGGTCCATCTTCATGAGGCGGCCCAACCCCCCGACGTCCCGCAAGAGCCGATCAGCGACGGCGACCGCCGAAAGGCCGCGTGGGGGGCGGCCAAGGACGCACGCAAGCAACTCGATGTCTCCGAGCGACGGACTTTCCCACAAGCGCGTTTTCATGGCGCCCGCCTTGGCAAGTTGCGGGCCAAGGAGGGACGCCGCGAATCCGCCGTCCAAATCCGACGGCCGTCGGCAGCGTCAGGGCGGGAGCACGGCCAACTCGAAGCGAACTGGGCCGGCGCCGACGAGGTCGTCCATATCGCCCTGCGTCAGTTCGCCCTCGTCGGCCAGGGCGCGAACAAAGGCGCCGAGTTGCTCAGAGGGCAGCTCGATGACCAATCGCTGAGGCCCACCCGACCCCAGCGCCGCTGCGTCGACCGTCCCTTCGACCCGCCCGCCGAGCCGGCCGACGATGCGCTGGATGACCCAGGCCTCAGCGCTCACTTCGGGTGTCCAGCGCCAGGCCGGCAGCTCGGGCACCGCGACAGGAGCCGGTGCGGGTTCGGCCTCCGCCGTGCCTTCGAGCACGGGTGCCCGCCGAACGACGGGAGGGTCGGGCGCGGTTGGCGCAGTCGTGCCGGCCCCCGCCGACGCGCTCGGGTGCGCGACGATGCGCAAGGCGGCGGGACTGGCCGACGGTGGCGACGGCACGGTGCCGCGCGGCCACTGGACGGCCGCCACGGCAAGGACGGCAATCGCAGCCGCAACGAGTTCAAGGCGGATGTTGGGAAACGACCGACGGAGAGGCGCGTGTGCGGGCCGCAACGCCCTCACCGCATCCCGGCCCGCCCGCGCGCGGCGCGCCTCGTCCTCCCATTCCGGATCGGATTCGACAAGCTCGGCGACGCGCTGCGCGTCGGCCGCAGACAATTCTCCGTCGAGCCAAGCGGAGATGTCCTCGCGCGGGTTCACTCCCACACGTCCTCCGGCCCGACGCCCCGGAGTACGTCCGCCAAGGCGAGGCGCGCCCGATGCAGCCGGCTCTTCACCGTACCACGTGGCACGTCGAGCACGTCGGCGATCTCCTCGTAGGAGAGGTCGTTGAGGTCGCGCAGCAGGATCACGGCGCGATGCTCCTCATCAAGCCGACCGAGCGCGTCGCCAACGAGCCGACCGGCTTCGGTGGCGTGCCGACCCTGGTCAGGTGCAGGTTCCGTCGACTCGAGGACAGGGGCTGGCCGATCCAGGTCGTCGGGAGCGTCGATGGTGTCATGGGCCTCCCACCGACGCCGACGCCGCCACATCGCGCGATTCTTGCACTGGTTGACCGCGACTCGGTGCAGCCAGGTCGACCACGTCGAATCCCCGCGAAATTGACCGACACCCCGCCAAGCGGCCACAAACACGTCCTGGGCAGTCTCGTCGGCCGCCCCGGGATCGCCAAGCCAGCGAAGGCAGAGCTGGTAGATCGGCGCCCGCCAGCGTCGCACAAGTTCGGAAAACGCAGCCTCGTCGCCATCGCGAGCCCTCACCACCAATTCAGCGTCTGTCCCGGTCCGTCGGCCAGCGAACCATGACATTCCGACGCCTCAGTCCTTGGACCACGGGGACGAGCCCGCGGTTCCACCTTCCGACGACAGTCGAGGGTCCATTCTCAAAGGAACGCCTTCGCGCACCGACGACAAGATGGCTTCGCGGCCAACGCGCCCTGTCGGAAAGAGCGTTCGGCGTACGCGTGCGTTGCGAAGCGTGACGCCGTCCAGAAAGGCGTGGTCGAAGTCGGCGTCCTCCAAATCGGCGCCGTCGAAACAGGCACCCGCGCAGTTGGCCTGCCAGAACGACGCTCCGACCAGTCGGGCATTGCGAAAGGACGCCCCCGCGACGTTGGCGTCGCCGAACTTGGCGCACGTGGCATCACGGCCGTCGAACACGAGACAGCTCAGATCCGCGCCCCGCAGGTCGGCGTTCGCGATCGAGCCCCCCGCCGCCAACGTCTCGACCACCCACCGTCGGTCCGACACGGTGCCCCCGCACCAGGAGGATAACGGGGGAAGGCCCCTCGGGGAACGGAGCGTCCATGCGCGTGGCGGTGCTCGGAACGGGAGCTTGGGGCACGGCGCTCGCGATCCATCTCGCGCGCGTGGGCCATCAGGTCGCGTGGTGGGACCACAACGCGGCGCGCGCCACGGCGATGCGCCGCGATCGGCGCAATCCGTCTCATCTCCGCGACTTCGAGCTGGCGCCCAACATCGCGCCCACGCCGGACCTCGCCGCTGCCGTCGGCGAAGCCGACATCGTCGTGCCGGTCGTCCCGTCCCACGCGCTCCGCGAAGTACTCACGCGTGCGGCGCCCGACGTGGGTCCTGCCGCTGCTCTCGCGATCGCTACCAAGGGGTTGGAGGACGGCTCCCACATGACGGTGGCGGAGGTGGCGGCGAGCGTCTGCCCCTCCGCCGTCGACCGAATCGCCGTGCTTTCGGGACCTTCGTTCGCGCTTGAAGTCGCGCGCGGCCTTCCCACCGCGGTCGTGGCCGCCGGCTTGGCTCCGACCACCCAGCGGGTTGCGGCCGCCTTCCACGGCGACCGTTTCCGCGTGTACACCAGCGAGGATGTCGTCGGCGTCTGCCTCGGCGGCAGCCTGAAGAATGTCATGGCCATCGCCGCGGGTGTCGCCGACGGGCTCGGCCTCGGGCACAACGCCATCGCTGGCATCATCACGCGGGGCCTCGCCGAAACGGGCCGCCTCGCAACGGCGAGAGGGGGACAATCGGCCCTCACACTCATGGGCCTCGCGGGCCTCGGGGACCTCGTGCTCACCTGCACAGGCCACCTGAGTCGCAACCGCCGCGTCGGCGTCGCGTTGGGCCAAGGACGGCCGCTGAGCGCCATCCTCGAAGAGCTCGGCGAAGTCGCAGAAGGGGTCGGGACGGCCCGCAATGCCGTGGCCCTCGCGGAGACCAGTGGGGTGGAGTTGCCGATCACCGAGCAGGTGCATGCCATGCTCGACCGCGGCCGACCGCCAATGATAGCGCTCGCCGCGTTGCTCGGCCGCGAACGCCGTGCCGAACGCGACGTCCCCACGGAGGGGTGACGATGCCACCCATTCAGCTTCGTGGCGTCACCAAGCACTATGGCGCCATCCAAGCCCTTCGGGGTGTCGACTTGACCGTGCAACGCGGCGAAGTCGTAGGCCTGCTGGGGCCCAACGGCGCCGGCAAAACGACGCTGATGAAGGTCCTGACGGGCTTCATTGCGCCGACCTTCGGTAGCGCGACCATTGAGGGTCACGACGTCGTCGGCGACCCCGTTCGAGCCCGTCAGTCGCTCGGCTACCTGCCCGAAAATGCGCCCATGTACGACGAGCTCACCGTGGCCGAGCATCTCGACTTCTGTGGACGCGTCCGCGGGCTGGGGACGGCCGAGCGCCATCGCGCGATCGACCGCGTCGCCACGGCGTGTGCATTCACGGATCGGCTCAAACAGCAGATCGGCACCTTGTCCCGCGGCCTGCGTCAGCGCGTCGGCCTTGGCGCGGCCATGCTCCACGGACCCCCGATCCTCATCCTGGATGAGCCGACGACCGGCCTCGACCCGAATCAAATTGCCGACATCCGGGCGCTCGTCCGCGAGGTCGGTGCCACCCGCACCGTCGTGTTGTCCACCCACGTGATGAGCGAGGTCGCCGCAGTCTGTGGCCGCGTCGTCATCGTCCACCAGGGCCAAATCGTCGCGGACGGCCCGACGGCCGACATCGTGGCGAACGCCGTCGGCGTCGCGATCACGGTCGGCCTACGCCAAGAAAAAGTCGTCGTCCGCCCCGAGGTCGTCCGTCAGGCTCTCGCCGAGTTGCCCGGCGCCTCTTCCGCGCTGGTGCTTGCGGCGGCAGGCGGCGACATTCGCTTCCGCATCACGGCGTCCACGGACCTCCGGCCCGAGGTCTTTCGTTGGGCCACGCGCCACGGGTACACGCTGGTGGAACTCACGCTCGAACAGGCGCCATTGGAAGAGGTCTTCCGCCAGCTGACAGGCGCGTCATGAGCCAAGCAGTCGTAGGCACCGCAGGGCACATCGACCACGGCAAGACGCGGCTCGTCCGTTCGCTCACTGGCGTCGACCTCGACCGAAGCCCCGAGGAACGCGCCCGAGGCATCACGATCGACCTCGGTTTCGTAGCGTGCCCATTGCCGGGCGGAGGACGCGTGGCCCTCGTCGACGTCCCCGGCCACGAGCGGCTCGTCCGAACGATGGTCTCCGGCGCGTCCGGCATCGACGCCGTCCTGCTCGTCGTGAGCGCGGTTGAAGGCGCCATGCCCCAGACGCGCGAGCACCTCGACATCCTCGGCTTTCTCGGCGTGCCCACCGGCGCGGTCGTGATGTCGAAAGTGGACCTCGTGGACGCGGAGCTGCGCGAGCTGGCCCTCGACGACATCGCGCTGACCGTACGCGGCACGTTCCTCGAGGGCACGCCCATCCTCCCGTTTTCGGCGGTGACGGGCGAGGGGCGCGACGCCGTTCTCGCCGTCCTCGCGTCATTCGGTCCCCGCGTACGACCGCTCCGCGGGAGCTTCCGAATGCCCGTCGACCGCACCTTCGTTCGGCCCGGCTTTGGGACGATCGCGTCGGGGACCGTGGCTACCGGCACGCTGACGGACGGCGCCGCCGTCGTGATCCAACCCGAGGGGCATCCCGCCCGCGTGCGCGGCCTGCAGGTCCACGGTGTCGCGGCAAACCAAGTCGTCGCGGGCCATCGCGCCGCGATCAACCTCGCCGGCGCAGGCGATCTCTCGCGGGGGGCAAGCATCTGCGTCGGCCCCGTGGCTGTCACCTCGATCGTCGATGTCGCCTACCGCGGCGTCGGGGGTGCCGCGCCGCCCGACGGGGCGTCCGTCCGCCTGCTCCATGGCACGAGCGAGGTGCTAGGCCGACTCGTCGCCATCGGAGCCATGCCCGACGGCTCGGCCTCCGTTCAACTTCGGCTCGACACACCCATCGCCTGCGCCGTGGGCGACCGCGTTGTCGTCCGTCGCAGTTCGCCCATGATGACGCTGGGGGGCGGCGCCATCGTCGACCCTTGGGCCCCCCGCTTGCGGCCCGCACGAAGTGTCCGCCACGCCGAAGAGCTGACGCGCCTGTTCACGGGTGACCCCACGCCCTGGCTCGAGCGCGCCGAACCCGGTGGGCTCGCGGCGAAGGAATGGTCCGAAAGGACGGAACAGGCTCCGCCCGCCGTCCTCGGCGACCGCGTCGGGACGCCATCGTGGCGCGAAACATGTCTGTCTTCGCTCGCCCGCGAACTCGAGGCCTTCCACAAGCGGTCTCCCCTCGCCCGAAGCGCACCTCCCAAAGAGGTCCAACGCGGTGAACTGCTCGCGCTCGGGGAACGCGCCTTCGACGCGCTCGTCGAGCTCGCGCGCGCCGAAGGCCTCATCGTCATCTCCGGATCGGGCATTGCACGGGCGGGCTTCGAAGTGTCGTTTTCAGCGGCTGACCGCACTCGCCTCGACACGCTGCGCCGCCAGTTTGACGCCGCTGGGCCGCTCGGCCTCGACACGAAGGAGATCGCCGCCCAAGAGATCGGTGGCGACGTCCCCGCCCTCATCCGCTGGATGGAGGCCGAAGGAGAGCTGTTGCCGGTCGCCGGGCTGGGTTGGGTGACGCCGGCGGCCCGCGACCGCGTCATCGCAGCGATCCGTGGCCACTTGAAGGGTCACGACACGATGCCGACGGCCGCGTTCAAAGACGTCACGGGCCTGAGCCGGCGCGGCGCCATCCCCTGGCTAGAATGGCTCGACCGCAACCGGTGGACACGTCGGGTGGAAGACCACCGCGTCGCTGGACCCGCCTTGACGACCTGACGGCTTCAGGAACGATGGCGGCGACGCCCTCGTACGACCATAGCCGCGAATCCGATCGCGATGAACCGACCGTCGAGGACGAACAAGGGGACGCCGCAGCCACAGCCGCCCGTCGTTCCCGAGCCGCTGACCGTCGCCTCTTCGCAATCGCAACTCGACCCCGTGCTGTACGAGCTGGAGCCCGTGCAGCCGCTGTCCTCGATGCAGGCAGCCGTGTCGATCGTGCAGCCGGCGCCTGTCGTTCCAGTGGTTCCCGTACACCCTGAGGAGGTGCCCGTCTCGCCGCAGCCGCCACAACCGCCGGCGCTGACGTACTCGACCTCGCCGGCCCAAACGGTCAGTCCGAGGAAGTCCTCAGACGGGCCAGATGGACCCACCTGCATGTCGGTGAGGCCGAAGGTGACGCCGTCGACGGTGAGCGTCGGGATGGAGACGGCGAGCCCTTCGAGGGCACCCGCAAGCAAACCCGAGATCAGCGGGTTCGAGAGGAGACCGCCGAGGCCAGACTCGATGGCCTCGTCGGAGCCGGGGGCGTACTCGTTCCGGAGTACGGAGGCGTCGACCCCATCGGACAGGTCGACGCCGAATCCAATGGCGCCCGTCAGCGGGTCGAAGGTCGGGTTCAGCCCTGCAGACAGGCCAAGGGCAACATCCGTGAGGAGGACCATCCGGTCGTCGATCTCCGCGTAGATCTCGAGGCCGAAGCCTTCAAGGTTGACGGCAGGGCCCGCCGGGTCGAATGTCGGCGGGGTCTCTGGGCGCGTGAGAATCTCCACGGGCGCCGGGTCGGGGAAGACCTCGTCGTACACGCCGGGAACGAGCAGACTCAGGAGGCTCGTGTCGAACGCGAGCGGCAGGCTGTCGCCAAGAAGGTCCTCGTCGACCGTCTGGCACAGGAGGCCGCTTTGCCAGACAGCGTAGAGCGCCTGATTGGCAAAGTCGTCGGAGATGTGGGCACCGATATGGAAGCCGGCGTCGCCGCCAACGGGAACCGCACCGATGGCCGGAGGCGCCGATGGCGTGGCGAGAGACTCGCCTGGGTCGTAGGCCGCGACGCACTCCGCCACTGCGGTCGACGCTGCGGACCCGCCCACGACGACCCGCAATCCCTGGCTGTCGACGAGAATACTCTCGACGGAGATCGCGATGTCGAGCGCGACGCCGTCGGTCACTTCGACGACATCCGCAAACGAAGCACTCGCCATCGCGTCGGCAACAGCGGCGTCCACTTCCGTTTCCAGGCCTGCGACAGCGCCGAGCAATGCGTCGTCCAGCAACGGCAGGAAGAGGTCCAGCAAGAAGCTCAAGTCGCCGAGCACGCACCCCTCGAGACCGATGTCGCCGCCGCTGAGGCCGTGGCTGATCGACAAAGGGTCGGTATCGCTCACGACTGTGGTTCCGCCGTACCCGTCAGGCACCAGCGCAAAGCCAATCGACGTGGATACGGTCGCCTGAAACGGGTCGATCCAAGCGTCGCAGGTGTCCTCGATGCAGATCAGCTCCGTAAAGAGCGTGAACGGGTCATCGGGACTGTTCAACGAAATCGTCGCGGCAAGGTCGATCTGGATGCGGCCCTCGTCCGTCGGGACGATGTCGACCGCGTCGACGGTTGCCGTTGCGACCATTCCGTAGACGTCGATTGTGTAGCCAAAGAGGCATGGCGAACTGCTGTCGCTGAAGCCTGGCACCTCGAGCGTCGGTGGCACGATGCCCTGGGCAATGGGCTCCACGAGCGCCATGCCTTCGGGCGTGACGTCCAACGCGATGGCGTCCAGCGGTGTTCCGGCCGGGTGACCAGCCTGGGCTGTCGCCAACCACGCAGTCAGCAGCGGGCCCATGGGCACCCCCACCCCACCCTACCCGTCTCGGACGGCCTCTTCAAGGAACCGTACGCGCCACCCGGAAGCCGAGACTGTTGTTCCGGTCGTTGGGGTTTCCCCAGCGACGGTACGCCACGCGCACACGCCGCTCGTCCGACGACCACGACCCCCCCCGGTTCGCGCGCTCGGTACCTTGGGGCGCGCCTGAGGGGTCGGTGACCGCGTCCGCCGAATGGCTGCCAGGAAAGTCCCAGACCCACTCCCGAACATTGCCCGTCATGTCGTAAAGCCCCCAGGCGTTGGGTTGGAGCTGCCCGACGGGGTGCGTCTTCCCTCTAGCGGTCGTCGAGGCCCAGCCCACGTCCGCAATCATCTCGCCGCCCGAAAAGCGGGTCTCATCGCCGGCGCGTGCAGCGTACTCCCACTCCGCCTCCGTGAGCAGCCGGTAGCCGGACGCTTGAGGATTCCAAAGAACGCGCTGCCCCTCCTGCCAGTAGACGAGTTCTAAGCTCTCGCGCTCGGAGACCCGATTGCAGAACGTGACGGCCTCGTACCAACTCACCTTTTCTACCGGGCAAGTTGGGCAGGCCGCGTTGTGAGAGGGCGTCGTGCCCATGACACGTTGGTACTGTTCCTGGGTCACTTCGTGCGCACCTACCAGCATGGCTCGCGTGAGCGTCACCTGGTGCAGAGTCTCCGACGGGAAACGCCCCTCCTCGGACTCGGGAGAGCCCATCCGAAAGGCACCGGGCGCCAAGCGGACTGCTCCCGCGTTGGTCGCCGCCACCGGATCGGCGCCCCAGAGGACTGTCTCCACCTGCGCTTCGCCACATCCAGCCACGACCCATACGAGCAGCACCGTCCCTCCTAGAACATCCTACCAATTTGCGAGCGGACCCGGCTCGCGGCCCGGATCGGCGTGCATGTACCAGCCAAGGACCCGTTGTCGCATCCGCGCCGCGTCTTCGGGGCGTTCGGCCACCACATCGCGCCGCTCGGCCGGGTCCGCCACGACGTCGAACAGCTCGTCCGGACGCTCGCCAAAATGATGGACGTACTTAAGATTCCCCTCGAACCACGCCGCACAACTCATCATGTAGAGGCAAGCGACGCCCACCCCTTCATGGCGCTCCGCCTTGACCAACGACAAGCCGTCGGAAGTGGCCGCGTCGTACCGCAGTCCCAACAGGTCGTAGACCGTAGGAGCCAGGTCGAGTTGGCTCGCCAATCCCGTCACCACCTGCCCGCCCGCAAAGTGACCCGGCGCGACGATCCACGCAGGAACACGCACAACCTCGTCGTAAGGAACCGCGTTGTGCTGCAGTGGGAGGTGCTCGCCGAAGGCCTCGCCGTGGTCGCCGACAAGCACGAAGACCGTACGATCCAGCAGCCCAAGGTCCTCGTACTGCTCGAACAAGTTTCTGAGGAAATTGTCCAGGTAGTGAACGGAGTTCAGGTAGCGGTTGTACTCGTCGTTGACGGAGAATCGGTGACGCCCGTACCGCGTGGGCGCGAGGTACTCGTAGTGGGGCGTCGTCGCCATGTACCCGACGACGAAGGGCACGCCAAGATGTCGTTCGTGCCAATCCCGGCTCGGTCGCAGCAGGATGTCGTCCTCGTACGCCCAGCTGTTCGCATCCTCCCAGCGCTCGATCCACCGTTCGCCGTAGGCGTCTCGGAAGTCCTCCCATCCCAGATAGGTGTCGAACCCGAGGTTCCGCACGAGCAGGTCCCACCACAACATTTCGCGGCCGGACGACGTAAAGTAAGCCGTTTCGTACCCGCGCTCGCGCAGCGCCGCGGGCAAGCACGTGAACGGGTAAGGATCATCCGAAAGTTCGCGGTCCCCGATGAACCAGGGGTCTACACCGCAGAGGCCCGCAAGGTGGGCCTTGTACGTGCTCGTCATGCTGACCAACATGTTGGGCACGAATAGGCTCCGGGCCGCCAACTCCGACAGGAACGGGGTCGTGCCGAGCTCAGGCCGGCTCGGAGTGACCGCGTTCGAGCCCACCGACTCCATGAACACGTAGACAACGTTCCAGCGCTCTCCGCCCACACCTTGCAAGGCCATGCCAGCTGGAACCGGGCGACCCCAAACGACGGCCCCGAGGTGGTCCCACCCGGCCCGTGACTTCGCTGTGTAGAGGAGCGGATCCATCGCCAGGTAGTCCGGGACGCGGCCCCCAAACGCACCCTGATAGGACGTCGCACCAAGCCCCAACGCGCCGATCAGCGGCAACCACGCGCGCCGCCGGAATGGACCCACGATGGCCAGCAATCCCGCGACCACCGTGGCGCCGACGATAGAACCGACCTGCACCTTCAGCAAGGTCTCCGCGTAGGTGATCCCCTCGAGCTCCATGGTCCAAACCGCGAGCGACCACCGGACGGGTGACCCCGTCCAGGCGATCCCCTCCTGCAGCGGCCAATTCAGCAATGCCCAAAGAACGCACACGTAGACGACGACCACCGCGCTCAAGCGACGCCATCGGACGCCCCACCAAACCGCCAGGGCCCAGAGGCCCATCGCCAACCAGGTGAGGGTCGCCGGAGCCGAACCCCAAGCCACATCGGCCGCCGACGGCGCTTGAAGCACGCGCGCCAACAGCCAACCATGGCCGACGACCACCGACAAGGCGGGCAACGCCCAGCCCAAAAGCACGACGACCCACAACCAAGCAGGTCGTGGGTCATCAGGATCTTCGCTCACCAGACGGGGCTCAGAAGAACGAACCCCCGATCCCGCTGCCACCACCGGCGCTGCCAGCCATGCCGAGCCCGCCGCCGGCACTGGCGCCAGCACCAACACCGCCTCCGGCACCGCCGTCAATGGCACCACCACCGCCGCCCATGGCGGTCCCGATCACCCCGAAGACTTCCACAGCGCTGCCGCCGAGAGCCGTCAAGGAACCGATACAAACCACGCCGATCAAGGTGCCGATGAGCGCGTATTCGATCGCGGTTGCGCCGCGCTTGGCGGAGCGCTTCGCCAGATTCCAGAGTCGCATGGCCCCTCCCGTGATCAAGGTGAGGGCTGCCTCATCACGAGGCAGCCTCAAACGCACTCACAGCGTGTCGACACCGGTGTCGCACTCGAACGGGTCGATCAGACCCTCGTTCGTGCAGACCCCGTTGCAGTCCGGCACCTGGCCGATCGGGCAGATGATGAACTCTGCGCTCTCAGCCGTGACGAACTTGGACCATTCCATGAAGCCGCGGGCCAGGTAGGTGCCGGGCGTGCTGGCCACGAACTCAACAGCGCCGGAGATGGCGGAACCCGTGGAACCGGAGGCCTCGTAGGGGTCGAACACGGGGTCGAGGCCGACCTGCTGGTAGCCGACCATTTCGTCCTCGTGACCGTTGAAGTCGGAGAACGACGCAGTGATCGTGTCGCCAACTTGGTAGAAGTCGCGGTCGCGCGTGACGGTCGAAACCGGGCACTCGGCCGAAACGACGAGCGTGCTCTGCACCGCGATCTCGCGGTCCCCGTCGAGGATGCGGATTTCGTAGGTCCCCTCGGCGAGGAAGTCGGTCGGGAGGACACCCGAGCCAGATTCCGCTTCACCCATCCAGCTCCACACCAGCGAGAACGCATCGGCAGGGCTGCCGGCATCGAAGATGCCGATCCAGGCTTCGCCGCCAAGCAAGATGTTGTCGTAGGCGACAAACAGATCCGGCGTGCCGGGGAAGATGCAGGTCGGGATCGACCAGACGTGCGGGGCGAGGGACTCGTCGAGGATGACCTCGAATGTGTCGCTCTGGCCGATGACGTCGTACTTGTCGTCGACCATGGCCCAGGCGCTGTAGGTGCCGGGCTCGAGGATCTTGTAGAAGCTCTCCGTGCCTTCGGTGCTGCCGCGCATGTAGGACCAATCGGCAATGAAGGCCGGGTCATTCGCGGTCGTCGTGCCGCCGCCATCCGGAACGATCTGGAAGTCCGTCGTGGCGAGGTGCAGAACGTCGAGATCGTTCCCAGGCAACGACGAGTAGGTGACGGCCACCGGCTCACCGACGAAGTACACTGTCTTGTCGGTCGTCAAGGTAGAGGTGAAGACCGGCTCGGCGCTGCCGTTCGCGAAGTTGACGACGAACAGCGCTTGATTTGCGAACGCCAAGTAGGTGTTGTCGGCGAAGCCGCGCGCTGCGTAGTTGCCAAGGATCTTGTCGCCCGTGAATGATCCCTCGGCGGTGTGAGTCGACAGGCAGCCTTCGACCGTGCCACCCGTGTAGACCCACAGCGGGTTTCCGTAGATGTCCGTGTAGGAGTAGCTCTCGATCGGGGAGAGCGCGCGCTTGGCGATACCCACCCAGTCCAGCGGATTGCCCGGGGCATCCGACCAGCAGACGTCGACGGGCGTCGCCGGCGTGTACTCGGGGGCGTCCGTCGTGATGGTCGACGAGCCCGGCGGCATCTCGACGCAGAAGGAGTCCGACGCGGCGACGTCGTACATGTCATTGACCATGTAGAGCGCGTCGTAGCAGAAGGGCGGCAACACGGTGACGCCCGCGTTGTAGGTCAGATCCGACCAGTTGCGCGAACCGTCGTAGTCGCCATCGGTGTAGGTCCATGCCAGGTACGCGTCTTCGGGGGAGCCCTCGAGGATTACGGCCAGCCAGTCAAGCGCGTAGCCAGGGCCACCCGTCCAGGTGAACTCCATGTCGTCGCCCGGATTGTACACGGACTGATCCGCGTCGAGCGTCGTGCTGCCAGCGCTGTTCGCGACGCTAAATTCGGCCGAGCGGGCAACCACTTCAAGGCCGTTGTCCAGGTAGACGCGCATTTCGAAGCGCTCACCGGCCGGCAGGTGCGTAAAGGTCCGCGAACCGGAGTCGGCAAGCGGCGTGCCCTGCCAGTAGAGGTAGATTTCGTCCGAATCCTGGGGACGGCCAATCGCGATGAAGGTCTCGATGCCGGAGTCCACGCCGGACCAGGTCGCAACCAGCGAATCGCCTGTGCTGTAGGCCGAAAGGTCCGTGGTGATGGTCTGGGCGGACGCAGACGCCGAGAGCGTCAGTGCGACAATCGTCCCGGACATCGCGATGAAGCGGTTGCTGTTCATTTGTTTCCCCCAAACTGGATTCGGACTGTTCCGAGATTTTTCTGGACCTGCGGAGCCTACCATGCGTCTTTGGGATCCACAAGCCCTTCATGTCCCCGAGGGGTCACTTCGAACGAGTGGATGACGCCTTGAGGTCCTCGGCCATCCATTATCAAGTTCCGTGCCAACGACGATTCAATGGATAAAACTAGGATTTGGTCGATACTGGGAACAGGATGTTCCGATTCGGAACATGTGTTCCGCGCTCGATCTGTTCCGATCGGAGAGATCCAAAAGATCCAAATCGCCGGGTCCCGCCAAGGACCCGCATCCGGGCTTGCTCCTCGCGGTTGTTTCACGTTGGAACACCCGACTCGACGACCATGAGACGCCCGCTCTGGCCCGCAAATTGACGACGTGTTCCAGGCGTTAGCCGTCGCACCATGCTGGCCCTTCCCATCGCCATCGTCGCGGTCTCGGTCCGCTTGCCGGATGGAACGGTCGATTGGAGAGGCCTGACCGGGCCTCGCCCGACGGTGGCAGCGACCAGGGTGGCGCCATGGGACCGCCCCGACCTCGAAGGTTGGACGGCGGCTTGGCTCATCGATCCGTGGAGCTGGTCGCCGGCCGCTTTCGGCATTGCCGCCTCGGAGGCCCGACGCGTCGACCCCACCCACCGGAGGGTCCTGGAGGGGGCCAGGGAGGTCGTTGAAGGGTGGGGTAGGACCCGCAGCCAGCTGGCTGGACGGCCGATCGGCACATGGACAGCCACAGGCCTCGTGGACGGTGCGCAGGCCACGATGTGGCCACGTGAGGCCGTGGCGTGCGAGCGCGTCGGGGCGTGGGGTGCGACCGCCTCCCTGCCTTCCGTAGCGGCGGGACGAGTTCAGCATGCGATGGATTGGCGCGGACCCGCCGTCGCCGTCGACACGGCGTGTTCGAGCGCGCTCACCGCGATGGCGGGTGCCATTGAGGCGCTTCGTGCCGGACGCGTCGAGGCGGCCTTGGTGGCCGCCGTCAACTGCTTGTTGCGACCCGAGCCCTTTCGCGCGTTCGAGCGCCTCGGTGCTCTGTCGCCGACCGGCACGCTCCGCCCCTTCGACGCCGCTGCTGACGGCTACGTTCGCGCCGAGGCGGCGGTTTCGTTGATGCTCCGCCGACTGGACGACGCCGTCGCGGACGGAGACCCCATTCTCGGCGTCGTTCACGGCATCGGAACCAACCACGACGGAACCGGCGCAACCCTGACCTCTCCCAATCCGTCCGCCCAGGCTGCCGCGATGGAAGCAGCATTGCGCGACGGCGGCCTCACGCCAAACGACGTTGGTTGGGTCGAGGCCCACGGCACGGGTACGCCGCTTGGGGACGCCATCGAGGCAAGTTCCCTTGCGCGCGTCTTTGGAGCCCGTTCGCTGCCCCTCTGGGTCACGGCGGCCAAGGGGCGGCACGGCCATGCCGAGGCCGCCGCCGGCGCGGTTGGCGTCGCTGAGGTCCTCGGCGCGCTGAACCGCGGAGCCCTCGCGCCGACGCCCAACCACGTCCAGCTCAACCCGCGCATTTCATGGAACGATGGTCCCATCCAGGTCGCCATTGGCGGCGAGGTCCCGGCGGCCCCGTTTGCCGCCGTGAGCGCGTTTGGTTTGTCCGGTACCAATGTCGTCGCCATCCTCGGCCCTGCGCCCCAACGGACGCCGCGCCGCCCGTCGGGCCCCATGGTTGTTGGATGGTCGGCGCCAACGCCGACGGCCGCTGCCGCGATGGCATCCTCCCTCCTAGGACAGCCAATCGCAGCCGCGTCGGCGCTGACAGGCCGAAGGGCGGACTTGGCGTACCGGGCCTTCGCCGTCGGTGGAGCCGATGAGAGGGTGCCGGAGCCGGTCGTCGTCCGGCGGGCCCAGAGCTCCGCCCTCGCCCTCGCCTTTACCGGTGGCTCGACGCCACTTGAGCCGCCGGGCCCCCATGAGGGGTCTCTCGCCGAGCGCCTCGCCGCAGCCGCGGGCGCCCTGGGCCTTCCGTGGCCGCTGAACGACGACTCACCGCCCTGGTGCCGGGCCCTCGCTCCCGTCGTGGGCGACCTCCTCACACTCATGCGGCACGGCGCGGACCTGGCGCCCGATTTCGTGCTGTCCGAAGGACTGGGGCATTGGACCGCCGGCGTTGCCGCCGGACTCTGGACCCCCGAACAGGCCCTCGTTCACGCATTGACAGCAGCAGATCCCAACGCAGCCGAAAGCACGTCGTTCACGGGCGCTACCGCGGCGTGCCCCTGGTGGACGGTAGGCAACGGGACCCCTCACTCGTCTGTCTCCCGTCATTGGGCATCTTGGCAGGAACCCATTGACGAGGCCCTTGCCCAAGGCGCAGTCATCCTCCGGATCGGGCCGGATCGGCCCGAATTGCGGGGTTGTCCAAGCACCGGCCCGGACGCGCGGTCCTCCCTGGTCGCCCTGGCCGCGTTGTGGGCCGCCGGCGCTCCAGTCAACCTGCCCGTGGGGCCCTCGCCCGACCCCGGCGACGACCTTCCGGCCACGCCTTGGCCACGGTCGTCGGCCTCCCTTGAATTCGACGTCCACCTGTGGTTCGTCGACGACGCACACCGACCCCCAACGCTGCTGCCGTGCGAGCCGGTCCAAGGACGCGGCCCCAAGAGCGCCGTGGTCCTCGGCGCCAGCGGCGCCATCGGACGTGCGGCCGCCCGCCACCTCGTCGACCTTGGAACACGTCGCCTGTGGCTCGTGTCGCGCACGCCGTCTCCCGACGTCGAACTCCTTCGACGCGCCGGATGCGACGTCGAGTCCCTCGCCATCGACCTGAGCGAGGCCGGAGGCGTCAACCGGGTTCTCGCCAAACTCGACCCCGATACCGTCGCCATCCACGCCGCGGGCACCGAGCGCGGAGGTGGACAACGGGCCGTCTGGGAGGAAACGTTGACGGCATTCGCGGTTGCCGGTCGCCGTGTCGCCTTCGCCTCGTCGATTTCCGCCCTTTGGGGCGACCCGGCCCGCCCCGACTACGCCGAAGGCCATCGCCGCGCGCTGGACGTCGTTCGCAGCCACCCGAACCTCCGGGCCGTCGCGTTGGGCCCCGTTCGAGGCGGACTCGCCAATGACGACGCGCTCGCCGCGCTCGGCCCCCTTGGCTTCGTCCCGTTGGACCCCGACGACGTGGCCTCCGCCCTGGTCGCCGCCCTCGACCAGCCCGAGTCCATCCGCGCCCTGGTCGCTGGGCATCCGACCCGCCTGCTGCAGACGCTCCGCGCTGGGCCTGCGCACGCTTGGCTCCGTCGCTTGGGCGCCGAGCCCGTGCCGGAGGAGGCCGCCATCGCCTCGGCCGTCGCAGCGGTCCTTGGCCGGATGCCCGCCGCCGATCAGGGCCTGTTCGACGCCGGCCTGGACAGCGTGGGCGCCGTCGAACTCGCCAGCCGGATCGGTTCCATCCTTCGGCGCCCGCCGGACCCCACTTGGGTGTTCGCAAACCCCACTCTTTCGGCCCTCCAAAGCCTGGCGCGGGCGCCATCGTCGGCACCCGCCCCGCGGGTCCGCGGTGAGGGACCCGTCGCCGTCGTCGGGGCTGCCGTCCGCCTGCCTGGCGCGGATGGCCTCGACGCCTTCCAAGCCCTCCTCGAGGCCGGTACGTCCGCCATCGGGCCGGCACCTCGCGGTCGCGGTTGGGTCGCCGGCGCAGCCGGCGGGCTCGGGTGGGGCGGCGCGGTGGATGCCCCGTTCGACTTCGATGCCGCAAGCTGGGCGCTCCGCGATGGCGAGGCGAACGCCATCGACCCTCAGCAGCGGTGGTTGTTGGAAGCGATCGACGCCGCCCTGACCAGCGCCGGCATCCAGCGAGGCGCACTCGCCGGAAGTCGCACCGGGATCTGGCTTGGTGTGGGCCGGCCGGAGTGGTCGGCCCGGGCGATGCGGCCCGAATCGCCAAGCTTCCCCTGGGCAGGCAGCGGCACGGCCTCGTCGTTCGCCGCCGGCCGAGCGGCCTGGCTCCTTGGCACGACGGGACCCGCGATGACCGTCGACACGGCGTGTTCCTCCTCGCTCGTCGCCGTCTGGCAAGCGATCGAAGCGCTGCGCGGCGGCGACGTGGACCGCGCCATCGTCGGCGGCGCCACGGCCGTCTTGGACCCCGCCGCAACCCAGTGGGTCGACGCCCTTGGCGCGCTGAGCCCCACGGGACGCCTCCGCCCTTTCCGCGGCGGCGACGGGTACCTTCGTGGAGAGGGCGCCGCCGTCCTCGTCCTGGAACGGGCGTCGGCCGACCGCCCGGCTTGGTGCTGGATCCACGGTGCCGCCGTCAACCACGACGGCCACTCGGCCGGGCTCACCGTCCCCATCCCCGGTGCCCAGAGCGACGTCATCCGCGCCGCGCTCGACGACGCGGGAGCGCAAGCCGACGATGTCGTCTACATCGAGACCCATGGCACAGGGACGGCGTTGGGCGACCCGATCGAGGCCCGCGCCTTGGTCGACACCTTCGGCCCTCGTCCGATCGGGCTTGGAACGCTCAAGGCCCTCATCGGCCACACCGAGGCCGCCGCCGGCGCCGCGAGCCTCGTCAAGATCGCCCTTTGTGCGCTGCGCGGCGAATTTCCGTCGGGCGGGGACGAACCAGTCGACCCCAGCTGCCGACCCGACGGGTGGGCCCCTTGGACCGACGGCCGACCCTGGCAGGACGGACTCGTCGGAATCAGTGCGTTTGGCCTCAGCGGCACGAATGCCCACGCCATCGTCGGCCGGGCCCCCCTTGCGGCCGTCCGCCACCCAGTTCCGGTCCCGAAGCGAGGGCGATTCGACCTTGGCGCCGACGCGACGCCGGTCTTCGTCCCGGCGGGTACGCCCCTGACCGCCACGCAAGGACGACCCCGCGCCCGAATCGTCACGACCCATCCTGCCCTGGAGGGCCACGTCGACCACGACCCGGCCGGACCCGTCGCCCTCCGGGTCGTGGCGGACGGCGACCTGGCGTCGACGGCGGCGGCCCTTGCGGCGTTCCGCGACGGACCAGCCCTGTGGTGGTTGCCTCCGTCCATGGCCGCCCTGACGGCGCTCGCGGCAACTGCCGAAGCTGAACGTGGCGAGCGCATTTCCGTCGTCGTCTCGCTCGATCCCGAACACGTCGCACGCGCCTTGGCGGCCGGCAGCCACCGGGCCATCGCCGGCCAAGAGATCCGCTGGATTCCGGCAGCAAGCTGCCCCCGCGCCGACCTCTCCGGGACCTGGTTGGTCGTCGGCGCCGGAGCCGCGCTCGCCAAGCCCCTCGTCGGACACCTCCGGGACCGCGGCGCGGAGCGCATCGTCGGCCTTGCGCGACGCCAGGTGACGCTGGAGGGCGCCGAGACTCGCATCGTCGATTTCGCTGACGTGGCCGCGGTCCGCCTCGCCACAGCCGACCTCGCCAACGTCGCAGGCCTCGTGCACCTCGCCGCCGACGCTGCGCCCGCCTGGCTCCCCGGCCTCACCGCCGACCACGTCCGCCTCGCGCTGGCGGCCAAGATCGACACGCTGCAGGCTGTACTTGAGACGGTGCGCCCGGAGCGCGCGTGGCTCTTCGGCTCCGCCCTCGCCCACCGCGGACGCTCAGGCCAGGCCGCCTATGGGATCGCCAACGCCGCGCTCGAGGTCGCCGCAGATTCTCTTCGCGCCCGAGGCATTCGCGCCACCGCCTTCGCTTTTGGCCCCTGGAACGGCCTCGGCCTGGCGGCGGGCACGTCCGATTGGGGGGACGTGAGGCCACGCGACGTGGACGCGCAGCTGGCCGCGCTCGACCAGGCCGACGCCCTCGACGTCTCACCCGTCCTCATCCTCGACGCCGCCCCGACGGCTTCGCAAGGGACCGCTCCCGCCCCCCAACGGGCCGCCAAGGCGCTGCCCCTGGAGGCTGTCCTCGACGCGATCGAACGCCTGCTAGGCACCCGTCCCGACCCCGACCGCGGCCTGTTGGATGCGGGTATGGACAGCGTCGGCGCCGTTGCCCTTGCGCGGGACCTCTCCCTCCGGACCGGCGCCGACCTGGCCCCAACGGTCGTGTTCGACCATCCGACCGCACGACGCCTCCACGCCGCCATTGCCGGCATCGGAACCTCCGCGCCCCTCCCCGCCCCGCCACAGGGCAGCGACCACGCGGCCATCGCCGTCGTCGCCGTTTCCCTCCGTTTGCCAAGGGCGGGTGATCTGCACGACCTTGCGAGCCTGTTGGAAAGCGGCACGCGTCCGAGTACGGCCATTCCCGCCGACCGATGGCCCGCCGAACCGGGTCCCGCCGGCTTCGGCGTCTTCCTCGACGACGTCGCCAACTTCGACCCCATTCCCTACGGGTTGACCGCAGCCGAAGCCGCGCGGATGGACCCGCAGCAGCGCCTGCTCCTCGACCTCGCACACGACGTGTTCACAGGCCGTAGGGTCCCTGCCGACACCGGGGTCTTCGTCGGAGCCGCCGACCGCGGCTGGTTGCGCCGATTCGCCGAGGATCCGCGCGCCTTGTACCCGGACTCTTTCGCGGGGACGGGTGCGGAGCCCGCCTTCGGCGCCGGTCGCGTGGCCCACACGTTCGGCCTGACCGGCCCCGTCCTGACGGTGGACACGACGTGTTCATCGGCGTTGGTCGCGGTGCACCTCGCGGTGACCGCCCTGCGGCGAGGCGAATGCTCGAGCGCCCTCGCCGGCGGCGTCAGCCTGATGTGGATGCCCGACGACAGCGCCTACTTGGCAAGGCTGGGTGCGCTCTCCCCCACCGGCGCTTGTCACGCCTTCCGAGCAGACGCCGACGGCTACGTGCGCGCCGAAGGCGCCGGCCTGTTTCTGCTCCGTCGCCTCGACGACGCGCGCCGAGACGGCGACCCCGTGGTCGCCATCATCGCCGGAAGCGCCATCCGGCATGACGGGACGGCCGCGGCGCTGACGGCCCCGTCGGGTACCGCCCAGGAGGCCACCCTGCGAGCGGCGCTCGCGGACGCCGACTGGAAGCCCGAGGACGTCGTCGCGATCGAGGCCCACGGCACTGGTACGACGCTTGGGGACCCCATTGAGGCAGCCGCCATCGGGCGAGTCTACGGCGGCGGCGCTCGCCCAGTCGTCGTTGGCGCTGTCAAAGCCCACCTCGGCCACGCGGAGTTGGCCGCTGGGGTCGCAGGCCTGGCGCGCGCCATCGCCTCCCTCCATTCGCCGCATTGGCATTCCCTGCCGCCCGGCGGTCCGATCAACGAAGGTGCGCGCGTCCCCGGCGTCGACATCGCGACGACCGCGCGCACCTGGCCCGTCGGCCCCCGGCGCGCCGGCGTGTCCTCCTTCGGACTATCCGGGACGAACGCCCATATTCTGCTTGAACGTGGGCCTGACGCTCCGGTTCGCCGCACGCGGCCCCTCGCATTCGTCTGTACAGGCCAGGGGGCCTTGGCGGCCGATGCCCTCGATCGCGCCGCCGCCTTGCACCCCGACGCTGCCGCTGTCGTCGCCTGGGCCGAGGACATGCTGGAGGACGTGCTTGGCGGCACGCTCCGCGCTCGACTTTCGGACCCGGACGGACCACAGAACACCGCCATCGCCCAGCCGGCCCTCGTCGCGATCGGCCTCGCCCAGATCGCGGCGCTTCGCGCACACCACATCGAGCCCACCCACGTCCTCGGCCACTCGGCTGGCGAGGTCGTCGCGGCCGCTGTGGCCGGGGTCTTGCCCCCAGATGCTGCGCTGCGCTTCGCGGCGGCGCGCGGCGCGGCGATGGCGAAGTCCCGAAACGACCACGGAATGGTGGCTTTGGCCGCGTCCCTGGAAGCCGCAACCGCCCTCCTTCCGCCCGGCACGTCGATTGCCAACCACAACGCGCCCGATGAGGTCGTCGTCGCCGGGGACGTCACGGCGCTCGACGAGCTGAGCCGACGCGCGAGCCAAAGGGGCCTGCTGGCCAAGCGCCTGCCTCTCCACCACGGCTTTCACAGCGCGGCGATGGACGACGTCCTGCCCGAGATTCGCGCGGGCTTTGCCACCGTCGCCCACGCGGCTTCGCCGCCCCGCGCTCGCTTCCTCTGCCTGACCACGGTTCGCTACGACGTGGATTGGGGCGACCCGGACCGCTGGGCCCAAGCGGCCCGCGCCCCCGTCCGATTTGTCGACGGCATTCGCAAGCTTCGCGAGGAGGGGGTCTCCACGTTCGTCGAGATCGGTCCCGCGGCCATCCTCAGCGGCCTCATCGCGCGAATCGACCCCCGCGCGATCGCCCTGCCGATGCTCCGAAGGGGCCAGGACGACGGCCTTGCCACGGTCGTCTCGCGCCTCCAACACACCCGACCGCAGCGCCTGTGGCCCGAAGGCGACCGCGTCGCCAGGGCGCTGACCCACCTCACCATCCACTGGCAACCGGTCGCGACCTCGGCGACCGACGGACCCGTCGACCGAAGCCTCATGGATGTGGACGCGAAATCGCTTGGGCCGCGGCTCCTCGCCTTGGCGGAACGAATCTCCAAGGGCCATGGGGCGACATTCGTCCTCTGTCGCGCGACGACGGCGGCGGGTTGTGCGCCGTCGCCGGCACAGGCCGCCCTCTGGGCCTTCCTCCGTTCGGCCCGCCTCGAGCGGCCCGACGTGGACATTCGCCTCGTCGACGTCGACCAACCCAACGCCACCGTCCTCGTCCCGACCGAGGGCGAGCCCGACGTCGCCGTCCGAGAGGGACGAGTCTACGCCTCGCGCGTCAGCCCGACGCCCCGCCGAGACCCGGCCCTCCCCGACGCCACCTTTGTGATCGGTGGGGCCAGCGGAGGCGTCGCGCGATCGGTTGCGCTGGACCTACTCGGTCGGGGCGTCCGCCGCTTCCACCTCGTCTCGCGCAAGGGAGCGGCCGATCTCGCGACCGCGCTGCGCGCGGGCGGAGCCACCGTGATGGACGAAGAGGGGGCCGTCCCCGGCGATTGGCCCGACGGCCCCGTCATCGCCTTGCACCTCGCTGGCGCGACGCGGCCGGCGGCGCTTCCTGGCCTCGTACGCGCCGACGTCGAGGCGGTCCTTGGGCCCAAGATGTCGATCGACGCCTGGCTCGCGCGCGCCGCGCAGGCCCCCAACGTCCGCATCGTCGCTGCGTCTACGGCCGCCGCTTGGTGGGGGGCGGGACGGTTGGCCTCGTACGCCGCCGCCAACGCCTACTTGGCGGCCGCTGTCGCTGCAGAGGGATCCGGACGCCACCGCGCTGTGGCTCTCGGCCCCATCGCCGGCGGAGGCATGATCGACGCCGAACGCGCCGCCACCCTCGCCGAGCACGGCCTGCACCCGATGTCGCCCTTGGCCGTCGTAGATGCCGTCCTCGGCGCCATGGCGTCGCCTGAGCCCTACCTTGTGGCAAATATCGACTGGGCCCTCGCTGCCCCTTTGCTCGCCGCCGGCGGACCCTTCACGTCGCCAATGCTCGCGCGGAGGCCGGTCCTGGCGTCCCCGAAAGCCGGAACGGCCCCCCCGATCGACGAGGCGGTTTGGGCCGCCGTCCGAGCGGTCGTCCGGGAACCCGCCAAGCTCACCGTGGACACCCCCCTTCACGACGTCGGCTACGACAGCCTCGCGGCCACCGAACTGAAGGCCAAGCTGCTCGACGACGGGATCGACGCCCCCATGGGCCGCCTGCTCGGCGGGCCTTCGATCGCCGAGATCGTCGCGATGGTCGCGCCGGTCCAGGTTGGCGCCCACGACAACGTGACGGCACCCGTTGAAAACGAGTACGGAGCGGCCCTGATCTGGTCCCACGTCGCGGCGGCCATCGTCGGGTTTGGCGTGTGCGCGGCGACTTACGCGTTGTGGGGCGCCTTCGGAGGATGACGATGCTTGGCGCCCCTTGGATTCGCAACCTTCGCGAGGGCGCGCGTTTCCGCTGGTTCTGCTTTCCGTACGCCGGAGGGGGTAGTCCCGATTTCCGAGCGTTGGGCACCCGGATGCCGGCGGACGTCGAACTCGTCCCCGTCTTGCTTCCCGGTCGGGAGACCCGGTTGGGGGACACCCCGATCGACGACATGGGACGCCTCGTCACGGGTCTCCTCGAGGGACTCGGCCCGGCCCTCCGATCCGCCCCGTTCGCGTTCTACGGACACAGCCTTGGCTCCTGGGTCGCCTTCGAATTTACGCGCGCCCTCGTACGCGCACGTCGACCGCTCCCGACCCACCTCGTCGCTGCCGCGAGGCACGCCCCGCACCTTCCCGACACACGGCCAAAGATTGCCCACCTGCCCGACGCGGCCTTCCTCGACGCGGTCGAGCAGCGGTACGGCCCCCTCCCCGCCGTGATCCGTCGGGACCCCCAACTCATGGGGCTGTTTCTACCTGCCCTGCGCGCGGATTTTGGCCTGCTCGACGCCTACCGATTCGTCGACGCGGCCCCGCTTCCGGTTCCGTTGTCTGCGTGGATGGGCCGCGACGACGCCATCGTCACACGGAGCCAATGTTCGGCGTGGGCCGTCCACACGTCGGCCGCCTTTCAACTGGCCGAGATCCCAGGTGGACACTTCTTTCTCCGCGACGCCGCCGACGACGTCGCGCAACGTCTCCTGGCCCTGACGCCCTGAGCACCTGACCCTCCCGCCAGCAGCCCGCTCCGCGTGGCGCAGTCCGGATTCGCGGGTCAGGTGGACGGCCCGTCACCCCGAGGCCGCCATGGCACGAGTTCGCCATCCCATCATCTGGACCCTGCTCTACCTGCCATTCGGCGCGCTGAGCGGGTTCGTGACGGTGGCCCTGACCTTCCTCGCCACCCGCCATGGCCTGAGCATCACCGAAGGTGCGTTGCTTGGCGGGGCGCAGCTCATCAGCCAGTGGCTGAAATGGACCTGGGCGCCAGTGGTCGACCTCACCTCGACGCCGAAGCGCTGGTACGTCGGCGCCACGGCGGGGACGGCGCTTGGCGTCTTCGTCATGTCCATCATGCCACTGGGGCCGAAGACGCTGCCCGCCCTCCTCGCGGTCGTCGCCGTGACCAGCCTCGTCAACAGCCTCGTTGGCATGGCCATCGAGGCCATGCTCGCGGCCGATACCCCGAAGGGCGAGGAAGGGTCCGTCAGCGCATGGTTCCAGGCCGGCAACTTGGGCGGGTCGGGCCTCGGCGGCGGCATCGGGCTTCTCTTGCTCACCCGGATGCCCGAACCCTGGATGGCCGGCGCGATCATGGCGACGCTGTTCATGGCGTGCAACTTCGCCCTTTGGGGCGTTCCCGACGCTCCTCGCACCCACTACGGCGCCTTGGGCCCCGCGGTGCGGGCGGTCTTCGGCGATTTGGCCACCCTGGCGCGCAGCCGCGGCGGCGCCCTGGCGATGTGGCTGTGCTTCCTGCCGATCGGCACGGGGGCGGCCGCCGGAGTCCTCACCCAGGCCAAGGTCGCTGGGATCTGGGGGGCCGGCGAAAACGAAGTGGCCCTCGTCCAGGGCTTCCTCGTCGCCGCCGTCATGGCTGTCGGCTGCTTCCTCGGCGGTTGGTTGAGCGACCGCATGGGGCCCAAGCCGGCCTACGCGTCCGTCGGCGTCGCACTCGGCGTCGTGGCCGTAGCGACGGCGCTCACCACGCCGGGCGGCGTCATCCCCGTCCCAGGCCCTCCGGTCTACTGGTACGTGGCCTGGAGTCTGATCTACTCGCTAGGGGTCGGGCTTGCGTACGCCGCATTCACGGCTGTCGTGCTCGAAGCCATCGGAACGGGCACCGCCGCCACCCAGTACAGTTTGTTCGCCAGCCTCAGCAACTTCCCGATCTGGTGGCTGGGGCTGCTCCTCGGAGCTGTGGCGGATCAGTTCGGTGCTGCAACGATGTTGTACACGGAAGCGGGTCTCGGCGTGATCGGCGTGGGCCTCTTCCTTGCGGCCAGCGCCGCCTGGAAGGCAGGGCCCGCACGTTAGGCGGCGCCATGTCGCGACTCCTCCAGTCCATTGTCCGCGGCGTCGTGCGGACCCTCTTCGTCCGAGCGATCGTCGGCGCGATTCTTCGCTTCTTCCGGCGATGATCCATCCAAGTGCCCTCGTCGACCCGCGCGCCCGCCTTGGCGAGCGCGTGAGCATCGGCGCGTTCAGCATCGTGCACGGCGACGTGGAGATCGGCGACGACACCGTCATCGAAAACCACTGCGACGTCGGGCACCCGACGCCGCTGGCCGAAGGCGCACCGCTCATTCTTGGCGCCGGCGCCCTCCTACGCGCCTACACGATCGCCTACCAGGGGAGCACCTACGGGCCGGGGCTCCGCACTGGCGTCCACGCGATCTTGCGCGAACGCACGGTATGTGGAGCCCGCCACCAACTCGGCGCGCGAGCAGAAAACCAGGGCCACAATCGGATTGGCGACGACGTCCGCACGCAATCCAACGTCGTATTCGGAGCCGGCGCCGTTCTCGAAGACCGAGCTTGGATCCTCGCGAATACGATTCTCGCCAACGACCCTCACCCCCCGTCAGACGTCACGTTGACGACGACCGTATGTTCGGATGCCGTCGTCGCCAGCAACGTCGTCGTCCTGCCTGGCGTCACCATAGGCCGCATGGCGCTCGTGGGTGCAGGAGCCATCGTCACCCGGGACGTTGCCGCGGAGCGGATCGTCATCGGCAATCCAGCGCGTGACGTCGGCACCGTCCGCTCGCTGCTGCACCGCGAAGACGGGCGTCCGGCTTACCCGTGGCAACGGCACTTCCATCGGGGCTATCCGCCCGAAATCGTGGCGGAATGGAAGGCCCGCTACGGCGTCTCGGACACGTGAACGACGCCGAATCGGCCTTTCACACAGAGATTCCCTGACGTCACGGACGCTTCCGGCGGCGACATCACGCGCAGGATTTTGTTGTCCTGAACCGTGAGTTCGAGCGTACAGCCCACGCCGCAGAAAGGGCAAATCGTTCGCGTGGTCGTCTGTTGGCTCTCGTCCCAGGTGCCGGCGTCGCGCGCATCGCGCTCGGACTTGAACATCAACGCACCGGTCGGGCAGACCTGCACGCAATTGCCGCAGTACACGCAAGCGGAGTCGTCGAGCGTCACGTCGAATTCCGTGCTGACGCGCGCATCGAAGCCACGCCCGGCAATGGCGATGGCAAACGTGTTCTGGGCGTCAGTCCCACACGCTTCCACACATTTGTAGCAGGTGATGCACTTGCCGTAGTCTCGAACGTACAGCCCATTGTCGACCTTCATCGGCTGATGGACCGTGTCGGCGACTTCGCCCGACCCTACGTGGTGGTGCCCGGATTCGCGCGCATCGCGATCCGTCGCCGGCGGCGCCGGGGGTCCATACCGCAACGGGTCGGCGCCATAGCGCTTGGCAAAGGCGACCAACGTCGGGGCCGTCGACGTGTCGACTGAAGACGCCAGCAATTCCAAGACGCCCTTGCGGCTCGCTTGGACGCGCGGCGAATCGGTCCGGACGACCATACCGGCCTCGGCCTTGCGCGCACAAGAGGGCACGAGCGTGCGCGACCCCTCCAATTCGACGACGCACACGCGGCAGACGTTGACGGGCGTCAGCGTTTTCGCCCAACACAACGTCGGGGTATCGATACCCAACTCACGGCAACCGTCGAGCAGGGTCCCGCCCTCCGGCACGGTCACGGCACGGCCGTCGATCGTCAGGGAGATCATGATGCGCCCCACCAGTGCGGAAATCGATTCTTCGCCGACATGACGACCGACGAGGCCGTCTGCCCCAAACCGCAGATGCTCGCGTCGCGCATGACCTGGTCCAGTTGCTGCAGGCGCTCCCCGTCATCCGCCCAGGCCCTGCCGGTCGCGGCGCGGGTCAGCAATTCCTCCTGCCGAACGGTTCCGACCCGGCACGGGACGCACTGGCCGCAGCTTTCGTCGCGGAAAAATGCAGCAATGCGGCGGAGCAGCGCCATGCCATCGGCCGCATCGTCGATGAGGACGACGACCCCCGAACCAAGCGTCGCCCCGCGCTCGCGCATGCCCTCGAAGGTCACGGGCCAATCGAGCGCTTCGGGCCCGACCATCGTGCCCGCCGCGCCGCCAAGGAGGATGGCCTGCAGCGTCGCCCCTTCGCGCAATCCACCCGCCAAGTCGACGACGTCGGCAAGCCGAACCCCGAAGGGCACCTCGACGAGGCCCGGCCGCGCCACGGCACCCGAGACACAGAACAGGCGTGTGCCCGTCGAGGCGGCCGTCCCGATCGATGCGTAGGCCGCGCCGCCGTCGGTTACGATGTCGAGCACATTGACCAACGTTTCGACGGTGTTGATGACCGTCGGCTTGCCGAACACGCCGCGCTCGACCGGAAACGGTGGCTTGCTCCGCGGTTCGCCGCGGTAGCCCTCGATGGACGCAAATAGCGCCGTTTCCTCACCGCAGATGTAGGCTCCGGCGCCACGGCGAATTTCCAGATCGAATGCCACACCGCTTCCGAGCACGTTGGCGCCAAGCTTGCCAGAGGTCCGCGCTGCCATGATGGCGTTCGCCATGCGCTCGTGGGCCAGCGGGTATTCGCCGCGCAGGTAAAGGATGCCGCGCTCACACCCGGTGGCCACACCGGCGATGGTCATCGCCTCCACCAAAGCGAACGGGTCGCCCTCCAAAATGACCCGGTCCTTGAAGGTACCCGGCTCGGACTCGTCGGCGTTGCACACGAGCCAATGGGGACGGGCAGATTGCGCCGCCACGGCCGCCCATTTCCGTCCGGTGGGGAAAGCGGCGCCACCACGCCCCATCAGCCGACTCGCCGTCACCTCCGCAATGACGCCCTGCGGGCCGATTTCGAGCGCACGGGCCAGCGCACGCCAACCGCCGGACGCCGCGTAGGCCGATTCCGACATCGGATCGACGACGCCCACGCGCCGCAGCAGCCGGCGATGGCCGGGCGTGGCGGCGACGTTGGCCGGGCCAGCCTCCGGGGGGTTTTCGTCCAGGACGGCACGAACCACGGTGTCCACGTCGGCCTTTCCGCAGGCGCGCTCGAACGGCGACGCACCGGACTGAGACACCATGATGGCCGGCGCCTGATCACAGAGGCCGAGACACGGGCCCGCGACGCACGAGGCCCGCGTCCCCGCAACTTTTCGACCCTCCTGGAGGAGGTTGCCAGCACCCGCCATCTGACAGCTGATGTCCTGGCAGACGTGAACGATTCGCGGAGGGCCCGGCTTCAACCGAAACAGGTGGTAAAAGCTGGCGACGCCGTAGGCCTCTGCGGGCGGGACGCCAAGGCGACGCGCGATTTCCGCCAACGCCCCCGCGGAAATGTGGCCCACACGACGCTGCAATTCGTGCAATACTTCTAGCAACTCGTGTCGGCGCGCGCGCACGTCCGCCAACCCCCACCCAAGGGGCGACTCCTCCCCCACAACGGCCGCCACGGCGGCGCGCTCTTCAGGCGTGGGCTGGGCGTTCGGAAGATGGAGATCCATGCGTCCCTTCGCGCTCGATGCGCACAGCGGTGGCCTTGAACTCGGCAGTGCCCGCCTTCGGATCGATGGCTTCGATCGTCAGCAGGTTCGTGTCGACATCGTCGGCGTCGTGGTAAGTCATGAATGCGAGCCCAGGCGTCAGGCCGTCGTCGACGTGCACGAGACACGTGACACTTGCCCGCCGGCTCGTGATTCGCGCCCGGTCGCCTTCGGCGAGACCGAGGGCCCGCGCATCTCCAGGGGAGACGTCAACCGTTTCGCGGCGACGCATCGGATTGCGGTACTGATTGGTTTGAACACCGGTATTGTACTCGTCGAGCCGGCGTCCCGTCGTGAGCCGAATCGGGTACTCGTGGGTGAGCTGATCGACCGGCCCTTCCGGTTGCACGACCGTAAACGGCGCCAACATCCCGGAAACCGGACGTTCCCAGAGCCGCCCATGCAAGAACGGCGTGCCGGGATGGGATTCGTCGGGGCACGGCCATTGAAGGCCGTCGTTGGCCTCCAGCCGCGACCACGACATGCCGCGGTGCATGGGAGACAGAAGCCGCAGCTCATCCCAAAGCTCTTCGCCTGTCGGCTCGCCGAGGTCGACCCCCAACCTCCGCGCCAGTTGCGCAAGAATCCACACGTCTGACTTGGCCTCACCCGGCGGATCCAACGCCTTCCGACACCGCTGTACGCGTCGCTCGGAGTTCGTCACGGTCCCTTCGGTTTCCACCCAAGCGGCCGCTGACGGCAACACGACGTGGGCCATCTTCGCCGTTCGCGTCAGAAAAAGGTCCATCACGACCAGCCCATCGAGCCCTTCGAGCAGTTGGCGCGCGTGACCGACGTCGGCTTCGGATTGCGCGGGGTTTTCTCCCATCACAAGGACCGTCCGCAATTCGTTGCGCCCCATCGCTTCGAACATCTGCGTGAGGTGCCAGCCTTTCTTGGGAGGAATCGTCGCGCCCCACAACGCCTCGTACCGGCCGCGGATCTCGTCGTCTTCGACGTCCTGGAAGCCCGGAAGCTTGTGAGGCAGAGCTCCCATGTCGCCCCCACCCTGCACGTTGTTCTGCCCGCGCAACGGGTTGAGGCCCGACCCCTCGCGCCCCACGTGGCCCGTCAGCAGGGCGAGGTGGATGAGCGAAAGCACGTTGTCTACGGCGTTGTGGTGTTCCGTGATCCCCAACGTCCAACAAATCTGGGCACGTTGGGCCCGACCATAGGCGTGCGCCAAGGCGCGAATCGCCTCGACAGTTACTCCCGTGACCTCGGACGTGCGCTCGAGGGTCCAAGGCATCGCATGGGCTTCGAATTCCGCGTAGCCGGTCGTCGCGTGCGAAATAAAGTCCCGATCGACGAGCCCTTGGACGATCAACTCCCGCGCGACGCCCAACGCGAGCTCGATGTCGGTCCCTACGTTGAGCGGCAGGTGGGTGTCGGCCCACTCCGCGGTCGAGGTCCGGCGCGGGTCGACGACAAAGAGCTTGGCTCCGTGGCGAATACCCTTGAGCACGTGGTGGAAGAAGATGGGATGCGCTTCACGCGCATTGCTCCCCCACAAGACGATGACGTCCGCTGTCTCGATATCCGCGTACGAACTCGTTCCGCCACCCGCACCAAATACTGTCGCCAGACCGACGACGCTTGGCGCATGTCAAGTTCGATTGCACGAATCCAGATGATTGCTGCCGATAGCGACGCGCATGAATTTCTGCGCAAAATAATTGGTTTCATTGGTGGCCTTGCTGCACGCGAACATCCCGATGGCTCCAGGCCCGTGCGTCGTGCGCGTTGCGCGGACGAGGGCCGCCGCTCGGTCGAGGGCCTCATCCCAGGTCGCTTGGCGCAGGCTCCCCCCGTCGCGGACGAGGGGCCGGGTGAGACGGGCGTCGGGCGCACGGGCCATGGTATCTCCGTAGATGCTTCTTAACGCTAGAAGAGGCCGACGACCTGCCCGTCGGCATCCAGGTGGATCGAGGCGGCCGCCGGCGCTTTGGGCAGGCCCGGCATCGTCATGATCTCCCCCGCCAGCGCGACGACGAACTCGGCCCCGGCGGCGAGCCGGACCTCGCGAATGACTACGTGGTGGCCGACCGGGGCACCGATCGCCGTCGGATCGGTCGAAAAGCTGTACTGGGTCTTGGCCATACAAATCGGGACGCCACGGTGCCCGTTCGCCTCGAAGGCGGCGAGTTGGTCTCGCACGGCGCGATCACAACTGACCTCGGAGGCGCGGTAAATCGTCTTTGCGATGGTCTCGATCTTCTCCCAGAGCCCGACATCGTCGGCGTACAGCGGCCGGAAATCCGCCCGGCCGGACTCCGCGACCGCCACGACTTCGCGCGCGAGCGCTTCGGTGCCCGCCCCGCCGTCGGCCCAGTGGCTCGCGACGTATGCCGTGACGCCCATCGCAGCCGTCGCCCGCTGGACGACTTCCATTTCCGCCGCCGTGTCGGCGTCGAATCGGTTTACCGCCACGACGGCCGGGACGCCGAAGCGCGCCAGGTTCTCCAGATGCCGCCTGAGGTTGACGAGGCCGCGTTCCACAGCCGCGACGTCCTCCTTGCCAAGCGCATCCTTGGCAACGCCTCCATGCATCTTCAGCGCCCGAATCGTGGCCACGACCACGGCGGCCGCCGGACGTAGACCCGCTTTGCGGCACTTGATATCGAAGAACTTCTCGGCGCCCAAATCGGCCCCGAAGCCGGCCTCGGTCACAACGTAATCGCCGAGCTTCAACGCCGTCGTTGTCGCCATCACGGAATTGCACCCGTGAGCGATGTTGGCGAAGGGTCCGCCGTGGACAAAGGCCGGATTGCCCTCGAGCGTCTGCACGAGGTTCGGCATCAGGGCGTCCTTGAGCAGAACGGCCATCGCGCCGCTGGCGCCGAGGTCCCTCGCCGTGATGGGCCGCCGGCCCTTGCCAGGACCCACGACGATGTTGCCAAGGCGTCGCTCAAGATCGCCGCGGTCGCGCGACAGACAGAGGATGGCCATGACCTCGCTTGCCACCGTGATGTCGAAACCCGTTTCGCGCGGCAGGCCGTTGCCAGGCCCCCCGATGCCCGCGACGAGTTGCCGCAAGGACCGGTCGTTCATGTCCATCACGCGTCGGAAGGCGATGCGGCGCACATCCAGACCCAGTTCGTTGCCCCAGTAGAGGTGATTGTCCAACATCGCGGCGAGCAGGTTGTGAGCCGATGTGATCGCGTGGAAGTCGCCCGTGAAATGCAGGTTGATGTCCTCCATGGGGACCACCTGCGCGTAGCCGCCCCCCGCCGCTCCGCCCTTCATGCCGAAACAGGGGCCCAGCGATGGCTCACGAAGTGCGACGATCGTGCGCTTGCCGATCCGATTGAGGCCATCGCCCAGACCCACCGTGGTCGTGGTCTTGCCTTCGCCCGCCGGCGTCGGCGTCATCGCGGTCACGAGGATGAGCCGGCCGTCCGGTCGATCGGCTAGGCCGGGCACCCGACTCACATCCACCTTGGCCTTGTCGCGACCGTAGGGGATGATGGCGTCGTCAGGCAGACCCAGGGCCCGCGCGACTTCCGTGATGGGCCGCGTGACGGCCGCCCTGGCGATCTCGATGTCGGACTTCACAGCGCCTCCGGTCGAGCCGGCTAACGTCCCCTTTCACCCCGGCACGGGCCCGACGGGTGCGCCCTCCAGCGCCGTCCGCCCCAGTCGGCTAACGGTGCCCATGTTCGGCCTACTGCTCGCCGCGTGCAAACCCGACGAAGCTCCGATCGTCGACGAACCTGGAACTTGCCTGGCTGAACGGGCCAGCGCCCGCCCCTTCGACCCCGCCATGGCCGTTCCCGGAGACGTGGCCGTCGGGCGCAACGGGGACGTGGTTCTCGACAACACCCGTGCGCGCTTCGTGATCACGGCGCCGGACCAGGGAAGCACCTACTACCACTACGGCGGCATCGTCGCAGATGCGGTCCCGCTGTCGGATTGTGAGCCCATCGGCGAGGACCTGCTCGACGAGGTGGGACTGATCCTCGGGAGCGTGGACGTCGCCAATCCGTCGGCGTCGATTCTTCGCGCGTTCCAGGCGACGTCCCTCACGATCGAGTCCGACGGATCGGACGGCGGCCCGGCGGTCGTTCGCGCCACCGGCACCGACGCACCGTATTGGCTCGTGGAGTACGAACTCGTCCGCTCCGGCGTCAGCAGCGGCGGGCGGCCGGTTTCCGGCCCTTGGAATCTCACCATCGACGTCCGGTACACGCTATTTCCCGACGATTCCGACCTCCGCATCGACTGGACGCTTTCGGGCGACGAGGACCTCTCCTTGCTCACGGGCGCGCTCCTCAGTTTTGCCCCTGCCTTCGACGTCGCGGAGGCCGGATCCGGGCGGCTCGACTTCTCGGGCATCAGCCTCGCCACGGGAATCCCAGCGATGATGGCGACCGACGGCGCCACCGAAGCCGCCTGGGGCGTCGAAGGGGGGCAGCTCGCGACGGCTCACATCTCTGGCATCGACGTCGCGCTCGACGTGGCTCAGGCCATCACGGATCCCCTCGAGATCAGCCCCGGTGTGAGCGCAACCTCACACATGCACCTCTCCGTCGGACACGTCGACGACCGCGCCCTCCCAGCGCTCGTGGCGGCGTCCCCGGAGCGCCTCGCGGGACAATGGCCAAGCGTCGACTGGGTCGACGGCGTCGTCGTGGATTCCGCCGGAGCGCCGATCGCGGGCGCGCGCGTCGAGTTGTGGAGTGACGCGGGGGCGGGGTCGTCGCTCACCCAATGGGTCGCAAGCGACGCCGCGGGCATGTGGCGGCACCCGACGCTCGGCTTCGCGGACCCCCCATGGTCGTGGGAAGTTCGCGCCATCGCACCCGGCCGCGACCCAAGCGAATTGACGCAGGCGACGACCGGGATGTCGCTATCGCTAGGCCCGTCGGGAGGGGTCGACGTTTCGGTCGAGGGCCCGGATGGCCCGTTGCCCGCCACCATCGCCCTCCGCCGGTTCGACGGCCTGGCCATCGACTCCGCCGTCCTCGGCTCTGGCCACGTGCCGGCGCCGCCAGGAACCTACGAGGTCACGGTCTCGCGTGGCATCCGCTACGAGCCCACCATCGCAACGATCCTCGTCCCCGAAGACGGTGCCGTCGGCCACGCGGTCACGCTCGAACCCACCTTCGACGCTACCGGCTGGGCCAACATCGACACCCACGTCCACAGCGAATTCAGCCCCGACAGTCGGTCGCCGAGGTCAGAGGTCCTCCGCCACGCCGCCGCCCACGGGCTGGACATCGTTCTGCACACCGAACACGAACACATCGTGGACGTCTCCACCGCTTCCGCCGACGCGGGCACGGACACATGGGTCCGCAGCCTCGGCGGCCAAGAGGTCACCGCGCCGGTTCCCGAACACATGACGCTCGTTGGCGTGACCCCGGACGGAACGCCGCGGGGCGGGCCCGTCGCTTGGTATGGAATGGACCTGCCGAATCTGTTCGCAGCGATGCGTGCGCGGGGCGACGGCGGCCTCAACTTGTTCAATCACCCCGGGTATATGGACCTTGTCGGCTGGGACCCCGTCGCGGCGGCGCCGACGCTCACCGACCCCGGCCTGCTTGGCCTGGATCCCGACGGCGCAGTCTGGTCGTGGGATTTCGACGGCATTGAGGTCATGAACGGCGTGGACAGCCCTTTTTCCGACGGCAACGGCCGCTTCGAAAAATGGATGAGCATCGTCCAAGCTGGACATCCCGTGCTTCCAATCGGGTGTAGCGACGCCCATTCGCTTGGCGACATTGGTTTCCCCTCCACGTGGTTCCCGGCCAACGGTCCGAGCCCCGACCTGTCCGACGAGGCGATCTTCGACGGCCTCCGCAGCGGCAACGTCAGCATCAGTGCTGGGGCCCTGGGACAGATCGCCTTGGACGGCGTGGCCCCCGGCGGCGTCGTGACGACGTCAGCGGCGTCCCTTCACATCACGGTCCTGGCTCCGCGGGCCATCGACGTCACCCATGCCGTCGTGTTCGTCAATTGCAACGAGGCGCTCCGGGTAGATGCGACGGGCCTCGGACCGACCTGGATCGACGCGTCGGTTGACCTCACGTTCACCGAGGACAGCACCGTCGTCGTCGCCGCCTTCGGCGAAGGCGCCCTCCCCGCGGGATTCCCTGCGTTTTCGGCCACGAATGTGCCCCGCGCCCTCGTCGCGCCCGTCTACGTCGACACCGACGGCAACGGTCAATTCGACCCGCCAGCCGGGCGTCGTTGCCCGTTCCCGGAGCTTTGAGTCATGTCGACCGTATGGTGTTTTGCGCGAACCTACGCCGCCCACGCCGCGGAATTGGGAAACGCGGTCCCGGCCGAGCCCCTTGTTTTCTTGAAAGGGGCACAGACCATCCGCGGATTGGAAGCGGGAGCGTCCTACCTTGATGAACGCATCGACCACGAAATCGAGTTCGTCCTCCGCGTTGGACGTCACGTCGCCCACGGCGAGAAGCCTGGCTGGGATGCGATCGACGCGTTCACCCTCGGCCTGGACCTCACCCTCCGCGAGCGCCAGGATCGATGCCGCGCGTCGGGGGTTCCTTGGGCGGTGGCCAAGAGCTTCGCAGGGGCGACGGTCCTCGCGCCCTTCCTCGATGTCGGCGTTCTCGGCCAGCGCGATTCCGTGACCTTTCACCTGGAGGTCGAGGGCACCATTCGCCAACACGGCGACACGGCCCTGCTCGTCCATCCCGTCCCTGCGCTCGTGAACTGGCTCGCCGCCCTTGCGCCCCTGGCCCCTGGGGACCTGTTGTTCACGGGTACACCCGCGGGCGTCGGACCCATCCGTCCTGGCGAGTCCTTCGCACTCGTCCTGCACGATCCTGAGACCCGTTGGGCGGGTCGGCTCTGACCACTCGGGCCGCTCAGGTCAGGAAAAACGGCCCTTGAGCGACAGGGCGGGCGACTCGATGAGCCGCTTGCTCAGCCAGGCCAGCACGCCGGCGCCCGCGAGTGCCAACGCCAGCCGCGGCAGAAGCGGGATGTGCATCGCCCGGTCGACGTGCAAAATGAAGACGAATTGGTAGGCCAAGAAATGGACCATATAGAGGCCATAGCTGTAGTCGCCAACGGCGCGTAGGGGGCGCCACCTCAACGCGCGAGCGGCGAGGGAATCCGGCGCCGCGACGGCCGCGCCAACGACGGCCACGCTCGCGGCCGCAATTCCGGCGAAGCCGAAGGGTAGGAAGGAGGCCGACGTATGGTCCACGGCGCCCAAGGCGCCGCCAACGAGCCACGCAACAGCGCCGAAGACGGCGGCACGACCCCAGATCTTGGCCGAACCAAGGTCGTCAAACAGCGCCAGCAGCGCCCCTGCAGCGATGGCGTCCATCCGGAACACGGTTCCGTAGTACGCAAGGTGGATGTCCTGGGGGGCCATCCAAAGGCGACCGCAGATCGCGACGGCCGCTGACAGCGCCAACACCGGCGCAAGCGCCCGCCTGGGCATCCACGCGACCACGAGCGGCCATACGAGGTAAAACTGCTCCTCGATCGCGAGCGACCAAGTGATTTTCGCCAAGTTCGGGCTCGCGTAGCTCGCTGCGGTGAACCAATTCTGAACGAATGCGGCATAGGCCCACGCCGGCACCTGCCCTTCCGCAGCGCTCGGTCGGGCGAGGGCGAGGTAGGGCACGATCAGGACCAGGTAGAGCGGCCAGATACGCAGCGCTCGCCGCGCCATGAAGCGCAGGATTCCGCCTGGTCGGTCGGCCCCACGAAGCAGGTTTCGCGTGTTGAGGTAGCCACACAGAACAAAGAACAAGTCGACGCCGGACCAACCCGCCGCGATGACCCCTGAAAGCGGACCCAGCTCGGTCAACTCGGGCGCGATCATCCGCAGGTGGAACATCAGGACGAGCAAGATGGCCAGGCCGCGCACGCCGTCCAATTCCGGAATCCATGCGCCCGAGGGATCCCGACTCACCCTGCCCCCCGAAAGGTGACAAGACGATGGCCCATGAAGTTGAAGGCTGGCGCGATGATCAGGCTTGCTACCACGCCAAAACCATAGTTCAGGCCAAGCAGGCCCGCTCCCTCGACGAGCCCTACATTCAGACCCCAGCCCGCGAGCGTGACGGAGGTGAACCGAATCAGGGTCCTACCCTCCATCGCGCGACGAAACGTAAACCGGGCATTCAAGACGTAGGAAACCCAGGTGCCAACCGCAAACCCGGCGGTCGTCGCCAACCAAGTCGGCCAGCCCACGAGTTCGACCAAGCCGACGAGCGTGGTCGTATAGCACCCCGCGCTCGCAACCCCGCAGACGACGAACGTCGCGACCTGCCGCAGGGTCTCCGCGCTCACCAAAGGCGCCAGCTCCGAGGTGCAGGGCCGGCGGCCAGTTCCCGCATGAGGCGGTCGGCATTCAAGGCAAATGCGACGACCTTGCGCGGCGATTCAGCGTGCAGCGGCAGCATGCTCAGGAACAGGCTCACTTCATAGATTCGGATACGGCGCAGATCGGCCCCCCAATTTCGGACCCGCTCGGCGAACCGCGCAGCGCGGGCTTCCGGCTGCGGACGGTCCATGCGGAGATCGGGCCGAAGGTCGTCGCCAAGCGTCAGGTCAAACAGGCCGTGGTTGATGGAGTCGTAGCCGCCGAGCACCGAATGGGAGAGTTTTGCGAGGTCGTAGAACGGGTCGCCGTAAAGGTCGGCTTCGGTATCCGCCCCTTTCGGGTCGATGAAGCGCACGAGGCCCGTTCGCGGGTCGACCAAAATATTCGAGAAGCAGAGGTCGCCATGTTGCACAGCGACCGCGTCACCAGGTGGACGCACGCTCCACTCCGCACGGAGCAACTCCAAGTAGCGCTGCACCAAGCCGTCGAGGCCCCCCACACCTACCAGGGCCGCCTCCACCGACGCGCCAACGGGCATCGCCTGCAGCGCGCGAATGCGCTCCGTCACCTTGGTCACGTAGGCGCGTTCCGCGACCTCCGCCCCCTGGGACGCACCCACCCCGCGCTGCGGTCGCTCTGCCAGGAAATCGCCGACGGCGTCAAGAACGGCGTCGAAAGCGGTGTCCGTCATGGCGTCCGGCCCGTGAAGCCACAGGACCGCCGCGTCCGGCACCACGAGCCGCTCCATCCGGTAGCTCGCCCGACCGTCGGCCTCTTGGTAATCGAAGGGCATGACGCCGAAGCGCCGCAGAGACTCCGGGAGAAGGCCCCACCAGCGGCATTCGCGGCGCATCTTCGCCACGTCCTTGGACTCCTTGCGAAGCGTCCGACCCACCGCCGACATCGCGTTGAAGGCGCGCGTGTAGAATGCCCCGGACAACCAGCGGATGAACACCGCCGGATCCGCGAGGCTGTGCAGGCCGGCCGCGTCGAGGATGTCGAATTCGTCGCGACGATCGGCCAACCAGACGCGACGCTCCTCCCGCGACGGCAGCGACAGCCACCTCGCCGCTACGGACGCCATGGCCGAACCCACGCCGGTCCCGGGCCGTCCCGATGCGGGAACGGCAACCACCGAGCCCACGGCGTAGGCCAGCTTGCCGAGCGTGGCAGCGAGGTGCTCGTCCTGGCCAACCACGTCCGATGTCCACAAGACGACCCGAGTTTGGGGGTCGATTTCCCGGAGTTCTTCGGCGGCGCGCGTGCGCGAAGCGGCGTCGCGAACGAGCAAGATCCGGCTGAACCCCGCGTCCGCCGCGAGTTGCGCGGCCCGATCTTCCAGCCGGCTCCGGTCGTGCAGCAATCGGCCAAACCTCGGCACGCCGACCCAACCGGCCACTTCTGCCGGGACGTCGAGGCTGTCGTCCCAAACCAAGACGGCGGGATGATTCACACGCATACCCAACCTCCGAGGGCGACGACCCGATCCCGCAACGCAGCTTCGGACGCTGCAGAATCCCCGACGGGGACCCACGCCCATCCGTCCCCGGCGAGCGCTACCGAACCCTTGGGAATGCGGTGGGCGTGAGCCGCAAACCAAGCTGCCGGACCCGGATCGTCGCGGAAGACCGTCATCAGGTGGGTGGCACCTTCGTCGGCCAACTCCAGCCAGCGGCCCACGCGAGCGACCCGCGCAGCGTCCAGCCCTGGCGCAGCCTGGATGCGCGTGCGCGTGCCCGCCAATGGCCCGCCCATCCGGAAGGCAAACTCCTCGGGATGAAGGGCGCGGTCGTCGACGTAAAATCCCGCCGGCCCGCACCAGGGTTTGCCCGTGATCACATCGTGGTAGGGAACGCGTTGCCGCTGCAGCCAGGCCTCGACGTCCGGACGGACGTGCCGCTCGACGGCGTCGCGGTCGCCTCCGTGCGTGCGCATGCCGCGCGCAGTGAACACGACCACCCGTTCCCCACGCTCCGCCACGCGCCGAACGGCGGCGACCACGTCATCGTGGGGAGGGCGCTCGGCGTACGGTACGCCCGCGAGGTCTCTCGACAACGTGCCGTCGAGGTCGACGAGCCAGACGTTCATCGAGACCCCCAGACGAGGACGGAACCAAGCGCCGTCAGGCTGAGCAGGTGCCAGCAAGACATCGCGACGAGCGCGTAGGCCGCCAGGACGTCCGTCGGCGGGAAGCCGCCCCCGGTGGGGATGACGACGCCAGCCAACACATGAAGCAGCGCCCCAAGCGCCGCTCCTGGCTCGATGCTCCGAATGAGGAAGGCGAGCGCAGCCGCCTCCATCGTCCACAGAGCGACCGTGCTGACGAGCAGCGTCCCTACGCGCCCATCCAACAGGCGACGCGGCAACCGACTCCAAGCGCCGGCTTCCGCCAACCGGGCCAACCAAGGCACGATCCACGGACGCGTCGGACGATTCACCAAGGCGCGTCGCGCAGCGACGAGGTTCTCTGGCAGCACCCACACGAGCGCCAACGTGACGAAAAGGAAGGCCAGCGCCAGCGCCCAAACCGTTCCGACGGCCCCGCGAGCCTCGGGCACGACGAACAGCGCGGCCGCGCCGACGACCGCCCAGACCAACGCATCGAAGCTCCGCTCCAGCCAGACGGCGACGAGGCCGTGGGCCGGGCCCCGACTCGCGGCGCCAAGCGCGAGGATCCGGACGACCTCACCGGTCTTGAAGGGCAGCATCCCGCTCACGGCGACGGTCCCGAATTGGGCCGCCAACACCGCGCGGAAGCCGCGCGCCCGGTCCCCCAGCAAGGTGACGATGCGCAGCGCGCGGATGCCGTGCGCCACGACGTAGCAAAGCGCCGCGGCCACACCCATGAGGCCGGGTGACGCCTCCGGAAGGCGAGAAGCGCTCCAGGTCGTCGCCAGGCCGGTCAGAACCAGCGTCAGAATGGCGTTTCGCCTCGTCATTTCACGACACCCACCTTCGCCTCGTACTCGGCGGGCGTCCCAAGCACGATCGTGTCCTCCGCGCGGGCGGGCAAGGCGAGCACATGGCCACCATCGTCCATCAGTCGGCCGTAGACGTCGGAAATGTAGAACTCGCCCCCACTTCGGGCCGTCGTCCGCGCCGCCAGCTTCCGGTAGTGAGACGCCGACCGAAATCCGTAGAGGCCCGACGTCGCCCAAGGGCCGATGACGACCTTTTCGACGATGCGCGACACCCGACCGTCGGGCGCCGCGTCCACGTAGGAGAAGGCCGGCGATGTCGACGCAAACACGTCGATGACGCCGTCGACCGCCGTGAGCCAGCGCGCCATCGACGTCAGATCGCGGCCGCGGACCAACGTGTCGACGTTGTGGAACAACAGCGGCCGATGGCCCCACCCTTGCTCCTCGATGTACCGGGCTGCCACGTCGGCCGTCTCCGCCTGGCCCGACGTGTCGCCGATGAACTCGACGCGGGCGCCGTCCGGAAGGCAGGCCCGGATCGCCGCCTCGAAGCCCTGGTCGCGCACATTGGCGACGGCGAGAAAGCCGTCGTGTTCCGCCAGGTCGTCGGCCACATGGGCCAGAATCGGCTTGCCTTCCAATGGCAGAAGGTATTTGGGAGTCGTGTATCCGGCGTCGCGAAAGCGACGGTACAAGCCCGCCATACACAGGGCAATCGTCGGCTTCATGGGCCGAGCACCTCGTAGGTGCGCGGCGGCGCGTGGGTACTGTGGTCTTCGGTCAGGAAGCGCCTCCGATCGAAGACATGTCGACCCACGATGCGGAGCATCGACACGCCGTGGCGAAAGAGTTTCGCGTTGCTGACCTGGTCGTCTTCACGCCAGCCGATGGGCACGAAGCGCATGGCGAGGTCCCGTTTCGCACACGAGCGCAGGATCAGATGGTAGTTGAAGGTCAGATCATCGGAACAACCTGCCCAATCAATCGCCTTCAGAAATCGGGCGCTGTACCAATTCAGGCCCGAACCCAAATCCGTCAGCCAGCGGAAGCTGGTCAGCGAGAAAATGAGGTTGAACGCAATGTTGGCAAGGATGCGATGGGGAGCGTAGCCCTTGAGGCGGCTCCCCCATGCAAAGCGAGCCCCCAGAACGTTGTCCGCCTTCGGGTCGGCGAGCAGCGTTGGCAGCAGGTCTCCAAGCTCGCCCTGGTCGTCCCCGTGGAGCACGACGACGCCGTCCAGGCCCCGCTCGAGGCAGCGCTCGAAGGCGACCTTGTGCGAGCCGCCGAGACCTACATTCCGCGTATTTCTGGCGACGGTGACGAAACCTGCGGGAAAGGTCCGGGCGGCCGCCACGGCGACAGCGGGGCCCCCGTCCGTCGAGCCGTTGTCGAGGATGAACACCTCGGCGAAGGCGGCTCGACGCTCGGGCGTCAGCTGGGCGAGCGTCCGCCCAATCTGGGGCGCGCAGTTGTACATGGGAATGAACAGGAGCCGTCGGTCGCTCATGGCGACATCTCGTCGTGCGGCCCGCCGCGCACGGGCTCGGTGCGCAAACCAGGGCGGATCCAGACCGTCCAGAGGTTGTTGGGGTGACGCTCCGTCCACCCGGTGAGGCCCGGCGCCAACATCGTCGCCATCGTGTCGGCCTCCTGCCATTTCTCCAGCAGGGACGTCGGCCGAATCACGACGTCGACATCGGCCAACACGACGGCCGGGTCCAACGGCCGCTCCCCACCGAATGTGCGACCGATGTGGTACCAGCTGTGGGTTCCGCGGGGGGGCGCCGCGCCGCGCAGGTAGGGGTGCGGATTCGAGAACCAGAGCCCGAGAATACGAGCGTCGGCAGGAATGCCCAAATCCCCGAGCGCCTCGTTCGAGCTCCGCACCATCGACACGAAGTCGAGGCTATCGAAGCCCGTGCCCAACCGCTCGACGGCGCGGAGGGAGACGCGCCCGTCCAAGATCAGATCGACGCGGGAGCCCCCTTCCGGCGTCGGCGAACCGCCGAACAGCAGGCGTGCGCCCGGCCCTGAATCGGCCGCGGGAACCAGGCCCTCGAGCGAACTTGGCGCGACGCGATGGCTGACCACCCCAATCGCGTCGCCAGCCGACCGGCCAAGGGCCAAGGCCACCGACAGCCAACCCATCCACATCACAGGATTCGAAGTCGGGGCGACGCGCATGGCCGCGACGAGGCAAAGAAACAGGGGCACGATCAGCGCCGGCACGTGATGGTCGTGGCTCTGCACGCCGATCGCGACGATCCCGACGAGCTGACCCATCGCTGCGAGGACCTCGCCGTCCACCGAGACACCCGGCGGCGCCGAGCGCGCGGCCAAGGTCGCGGCCGCAAGCGCAAGCAGAATTGCGACCACATTTTCGTCGAAGACCGCCTTGAGTTTGTCGATCCCGGGGGTCCGGTCGTTGAGCGGCATCAACTCGGGATCCCAGGACGCCGCCGCCGACCGAAGGTCGGCCAAGTAGGCCGACGGCACGTCGCTGACGGCGAAGGCGAGGCCGACGAAGGCCAACGCCCCCAAGCCGCCAGCAAACGCCACCCGCCGACGTTCGGGCGCGAACAGGACCGCCAAGCCAAGCGCCCCGCCAACGAGCCCAAAGTAGGTCACTTTGAGGAAGAACAGGCCCGCCGTCACGACGGCAATGGCCATGGCCTCCACCGCGTCGGCGCCGCGACCGGCGGGACGCGTCTTGGCGAGCCCGACCTGGAGCAGGAGCCCGGCCACCAGCGCCCAGCCGACGCGGTTGTACGTCCCGAGGTGCGCAAAGCCCCCACTGTCGGCGTGCAGCGGTGACAGGACCTGCGTCGCAAAACCGACCGCCATCGCCGCTGGAAGGGGCCCCGTCCAACGTCCCGAAAGGACCCAGACCGCATGGACGTAGAGCAGCGGCGCCAGGGCGGCAGGCACCCAGAGGAGCACGCGCGGATCGGGCCCGACGACGTCCATCGCGATGCCGTAGGCCGCGGCGTACAGCCATCCGACCGGCGTCATGTAGTGGAGGTGGGGCCATTGGCCGTGTTGCCAGCGCCATCCGGCGTCCAAGGCCACAAAGATGTCGGCCGGGACGTTGTTGACGACGACTGACGACGCCGATGCATGGAGGATGCCGAGGGCCACAACGACCATCGCGCCAACTGCCTCCCACACGCCTGGTCCGCCCCGGCGCATCGGCACCATGTTCGCCTCCGACGCGGCCCGTTACCGCACCGGCTCGCCGTCCGCCCGCGGCGCGACGGGAGGACCATGCCGGAGCCAAGGTCGGCCGACGACCGTTTCATCGCCGCCGCGTTCGCGGCGGTCGATGCCGGCACCTTCGTCAAGCTCGTTCTTGGCGGCCCCACCGGGCCGGGACCCCATCGGTACGACCTTCGTCCCATCGCCATGCGAACGGGCGACAAATGGGCCGCCGTAGCGACGACGGGAAAGACCCAGACCCAAACCAACCTTGAACCCGCGTCCTTTGGGGCCTGGCTTGCCGACCGCCTCGGCGAGTTCCGCAACGGCGACCTCCTGACCACGGAGATGACGCTGCACCGCACGTCGGTCGACGGGAGGTCATCGCTCCGCCGCGGGCCCGCCCAGGGAGGGGCGCCCGCACCTCGCGCACACGACCGGGCGCCACAACGCCGCGCCGATCTGCGCAATCAGCCGTGGGCGGAAACCATGGGCCTCGTCCAAGGGGGCCGTCCGTCGGCCGGCCATGCGGACAAGCTGCGCCAAATCGAGCGCCTGGTCGAACTCTTCGACCATGCCATCGCAAAGCGGGAGGGCCCGTTGACGGTCCTCGACCTGGGGTGTGGTCGCGGCCTGCTCACGGCGGCGCTTGCTGACCACCTCGCCCGCACCCGGGGCGAAGGATCGCGCGTCATCGGTGTCGAACGCGAACCCGAACGGACCGCCGCGGCCGCGGCGCTTGGACTGCCCGGTCTTCAATTCGTCACGGACCTGATCGCTGCCGCTGACTTGCCTGCTGCCGACGTCGTCCTCGCGCTTCATGCCTGCGACACCGCCACGGACGACGCGCTCGCTGCCGGCATCCGGTCAGGCGCCAAGACCCTGTTCGTGTCTCCGTGTTGCCACCGCGAACTGCGTCCCCAACTCCATGCCGAAGGTGCCATTGGCGACGCGCTCCGGCACGGCATCCTCGCCGACCGCCAGGCCGAGTGGGTCACCGATGCCCTTCGGGCCCAGTTGCTCGCGTCCGCGGGCTTCGACGTGTCCGTCATCGAGATGGTGCGCAGCGAGCACACGCCGCGCAACGTCCTCCTTGTCGGCCACCGCGACGACAACGTCGACCGCGAGGCCGCCACGGTGGCCGCTCGCGAACTTGCGCGACGCTTCGGCGTCGCCAACCAGGCCCTGGCCGGGCATCTGGGCGTCACGCTGTGACGGTCGACCCCGAGGAGATGGCGCGCCTGATCTTCCTGAGACGCGCCTTTCTCGCCGGAGACGTGTCACCATGGCGCGACGAGGCCGACCTCGCCGCCTACGACACTTGGGTGGCGCCGCGTCATGGTTGGCGCTGGCGGGCCATTCTGGAGGAGTTGCGGGCCCGTCGGGTCCTGCCCCCGCTACGAACCGTGCTCGACTACGGATGCGGCACCGGAATCGCGGGCCGATCGGTCGGGGCCGTCCTCGGGCCCGTGACCCGCCACGTCGTCGACCGCTCCAAACTCGCCGTCGACTTCACCGTGAAGCGCGGAGCCTTGCCATGGGACGGCCAGGCCGTCGACGCCCTCGTCGTGGGCCACGTCCTGCCTGAACTCAAGGACCCGAGCGCGCTGCTGGCACTCGCCGCGACGGTCCCCGTCGTGTTGTGGGTCGAACCTGGCGACGCGCGCACCTCCCGCGCCCTCGTCGCCGTCCGCGAGGCCCTCCGTGCCACCCACACACCCGTCGGCCCCTGCACCCACGCCGGCCCGTGTCCCCTGGCCGACGCCAGGGATTGGTGCCACCACATCGCCCAACCCCCGCCCGAGATTCGCGCCGACCCGCGCTGGCAGGCGATGGCGCGCACCGTCGGCATCGACCTGCGCGCCGCGCCCTTCAGCTGGCTCGCCCTGGTCCGCGGAGGCACGGTCGACAGTGGCATCTCCCGCATCCTTGGACGGCCCCGCTCCGAAAAGGGGCGCACCCTCTACGACGTCTGCTCGGACGAGGGCCACCGCGTGGCCACCCACCGCTGGCGCGACGGGGCCAGTCGCCACCCCGCACCGCCGGGGCGCTACCTCATCGGCTGGAGCGGCGACCGTGTGGGTACGATGACGCCGGTGATCCAGCCGACAACCCCACGGGTAGAGCCATCGGAGGCATGATGGGCTTCTGGACATGGTTGGTCATCGGGTGTGGCGAAGCGACGGCCGTCGAACCGGCGCCCCGCCGCGCCGACGCCGTGAATCTGCCGCCGGAACGATGGAAAGCGCTGCTGACGCCGATGGAGTTCGACGTCTTGCGCGAAGCCGGCACGGAGCGCGCCTTCACGGGTGACCTCTGGGACGCGCACGGCGACGGGCTTTACGTCTGCGCCGGGTGTGGACTCCCGCTGTTCGACAGCGCGACGAAATTCGACTCCGGAACGGGGTGGCCGAGCTTCTTCGCCCCGTTGGCCGCCGACCGCGTCGCCGAGCACTCGGACCACGCCTACGGCATGCTGCGCACGGAGGTTCGTTGTGGCCGCTGTGACGGCCACCTTGGGCACGTCTTCCCCGACGGCCCGAAGCCGACCGGGCAACGATACTGCATGAATTCCGCGTCCCTCGATTTCGTCGAGCGCAGCGCGGGTTCGACCTTCGACGGCCTGCCGGTGCTGCTTGGTGGACTCGGCGGGGAGCGTGCAAAATGACGTGGCTCCTCCTCACGACGCTCGCCTGTGCCGGCGACCCCAAATCGACCGACAAGCCCACGCCGCCGCCCCCGTTGAAGGCTGGCCAAGCTGAGGCCATCTTCGCCATGGGTTGTTTCTGGTGCGGCGAATCCGACTTCGAGCATCTGCCAGGCGTGATCGACGCCGTCAGTGGCTACGCCGGAAGCGAGCGCGACGCCCCCACCTACCACACCGTCAGCACGGGTTTGACCGGCTACACGGAGGCCGTCCGCGTGGTCTATGACCCGAAGAAGCTCGATTACGCCACGCTCCTCGACTACTTCTGGCACCACATCGACCCCACGGACGGCGGCGGCCAGTTCTGCGACCGAGGCAGTGAATACCGATCGGCCGTGTTCCCGATCGACGATGCCCAGCGCTCAGCCGCCGTGGCTTCGCGCGCCGGCGTCGAGGCTACCCTTGGGCAACCGGTCGCCACCCAGGTCGAGAACGTCGGCAAATTCTGGGTCGCCGAGGCGTACCACCAGAACTTCTGGAAGACGAACCCCGACCACTACCAGCGCTACCGGGCGGGTTGTGGGCGGGATGCCAAGGTCGCGGCCGTCTGGGCCAACGCCGCCAAGTGAGCCTCAGGGCATCCGCGTCGCAAGCGACACTGGAACGACGCGCGAGAGGATTCCGCCGATCCCGCCCGAACACTCGATCTGCACGGACCCGACGACGCCGCCCGCGGCGGGGTCCACGATGAAGCCCGTCGATTGGGATCCGCAGGTGCCCACCAGGCGGCCGTCGTCCATCACGTAGTGGCCTCCGACCGCGGGGCACGTGACGTCGAGCGGCCAACTCTCCAGAATCTCGGCCGTTCCTCCCGCGGCGTCGACCGACATCCGGAGCAGCCGCGCTGACGCGCTCCCGCCGCCGTTGTCAAAGATGCGGAGGTTGCCGTCCGAGTCCCATGTGGGGTGGTGTTGGTGGCTGAACGTGTCGTCCGTGGTCACCCCGGCCGGGTCCTCCAGCGCGATCGTGCTTTCGATCTCCCCGTCGCCTTCGCCCCCGAGGACCCACTCGACCTGCCCGAAATCCCCCGAATCGGGGTCCAAGTCTACCTGAAGCACGGCATCGAAGTTGAGGAAGCTCACGAGCGCGGTCCCGTCGTCCTCGATGAACAACCCGTTGGCGTGGCTGTAGTCGACCGCGCCGGGGAATTGGCGGCCCCAATAGCCACCGGGGGGACCGGTCTCGTCGCCGTTCGGCGCTGCAAACGTCTCCACGTCCCAGCTTCCGGCCACAGACCCGTCTTCGTTCACCACGGTGACGGCGTCGACCACGAAGGTCTCGTCACCCACGTCCAACGTGTAGGCGCTGAGCACCCACATCCGGTCGCCGAGGACGAAGAGGTCGTGGTGCAGCTCGCGGTCGACGCCGGCATCGGCCGCGACCCATTCGTGGGTCATCGTGCCGTCGAACGCGAACCGGCGGATGCGCTCGTTGTCCAGGATGACGGCCACCTCGTCGGTCGGCGTTGCGATGGTCGCCTTGATCTCACCAGCCGAAGGCAGGTCGACGTCCACGTCCTGGTACCACACGACATCTCCGTCACCGCTGACGGCCAAGACCACCGAACCCGCTTCACAGGCCCGCGGAGCGAGCAGATCGTTGACGAGGCCGAGGTCTCCGTCCACGGACACTTCGACGTCCGCCTGCGTCGGCAGCGCTCCTGTGGTCCACGCGCCAGAGACGCGGCCGCCGGAGGGCGTTGTGGCCTCCCACGTGTACGTCGTCTCCGCCTTCATCCGGCGAGCCGTCACCACATGGTCGGCAGCCTCAGCCGACGTCAGCCCATAGGCGACGTCCGATCCATCGGAGGGCACCCAGGTCAGCGTGAGTTCTTCGGGCGTCTCGGTCGTCAGCGTGCACACCACCCGCAGGACATTGTCCGTGGCCGGCACGCAGCTGCCCGACAGCCCGCCGACGCCTGGCGACGTGCCCGTCGGAGGCGACGGAGTTGAGGTGGTGCCCCCGGGGGGCGGGCCGTCCGACGTCGGGGGAGAGTCCGTGGCGCCACACGCGAGCCACGAAAGGACGATCGAGACCATGCTCACACGCTCCAGGCCGCACCTATCTCGCCGCTCTCAGCTTCTTGGGCGCGACGGCCGCATGACTCTCGAGCACCAGCCCCTCCAACTCCGAAGTCGAAAGCGCGAGGCCCTCCTTCATCTCGAAGCTGGCCCATCCGTGCCGCCCAAGTCCGTAGCCGGTGGGTGTCGCGTAGCCGCGCTCGATCCAGAGGGCGGCGCTGTCAGGCAGCTTCACGGCGAAGCCTTGGACCGGTTCGCCCTCGCGTCCGAGGAAGAGAAGATCTTCTTGCCGACCTTGATAGCCGACTCCCCCCACGGGAAGTCCTCCCACGCGCCTGGCAACCCCAACGCAAACTGCCGCAGATGAACCAGCGGACTCATCCGCCGGCCGCCATCCGGGCCTCAAGCTCGTCCCACGACAACATGCGCTTGGCCGCAGGGTCCCAGGCCGCCAGATTCAAGCAGGCGCGAACGTCGCGCCACGACCAAGACGTCGTGCCCGGGTCCGACAGCTCTTCGATGCCCGCCATCGCCTCGCGGAGCCGGTAAAATGGCACCTTGTGGTTGAGGTGGTGGACGTGGTGGAAGCCGATCTCCCCCGTCAGCCAGTGCATCACCTCGGACATGTGGAACAAGCTGCTGCTGCGAAGGGCAGCGTGGTTGTAGTCCCACTCCTTCCGGTCGCGGACGTCCATCGACGGAAAGTTGTGCTGCGCGTAGAACAGGTAGCTGCCAACGGCCGTGGCGAGGGCGCAGGGAAAAAAGACGCCAAGAAAGGCGGCCGCTGGGCCGAACCACCACCCGACGACGGCCATCCACGTCATCTGGATGACAATGGCGACCGGTCCCTGCCAATGTTGACGCGGGTTCCGAAGAAAGGGCCCAATGGCCATCCCGAGCAGAAACACAGTGAAATAGCCGAAGATCATGTTCAACGGGTGGCGAACCGCACGGTATTTCCAGCGTTGGCTCGGCTTCATCACCTTCCACATCCCCACCGTGACGATGGGGTAGGAACCGACGGACGCCGACAACAGCTTGCTGTTGTTCTGGTGGTGGATGTCGTGGGACTCCTTCCAGATCGACGGCGGAGACATGAGCAGGAAGCCGACAATCTTGGTCGTTGCGAGCCCGAGCGGCGAGCCGACGAAGATGGCCTTGTGCTCCACGTCATGGAAGAAGATGAAGCAGCGGACCATCGAAAGGCCAGCCAGCACGCTTGCGGGAATCCGGACGAACCATGGCGTGGGCAACGTAGCCAACGCGTAAAAGGTCACCATCACCGCGCTGGCGACGATCCAGAGACGCCAAGTGCGCGCCCGATCTTCCACCGCGTAGGGGAACGTGGCACGAACGAGCGCTGAACCGGTGCGGGGCTCCGACAAGGCCACTCCACGTGGCCGTCTACTCCCGACCGCCGGCCGACGTCCACGCCCGCAACGCGGCGAGGCACGGCGCTGCCCGGAGGCCGCGTTAGCGCTCGAGCCTGCGGAGGGCCGAGATGTTCACGCTGACCCAGATTCTCGGAATCATCGGCCTCACTGGCGTGATCGGCATCACCATCTGGGCCACCTTCTTCAGTGTGGCCATGCCGCTTCTCGTCATGCTTGGCATGTGGAAGTCCGCCGAGCTGCCCGAAGTCAAGTAAGCGCGTCGGCCCTCAACAGGGCCACGGCGGCCTCCCACCCGTCGACGGGGTCGCGCGCCGCCAACAGGGTCTCGAGCGCCGAATCTTCGCTACGCAGCAGCCTCCTCGCGTGAGCGGGACGTCGTCCCGGCCGGAATCGGACACCTCTGAGCCAGGGGGCCTGCGGCCAACGTCCGCGACCAGCCAACTCTTCGGCGACCATCAACGCCACGGCCCTTGGCACGATGGCGACATCACCCCGGTCATCCACCGAGGCCCCGTCGCTGCCCTCGCCGAGCGCGCCCAACACCTCTGCGATGGCGCCTGGCGAACCCGCACACACTTGGACTTCGCCGACGAGCCAACGATCGAGCTCGAGCCAGTCCAACCACGCCTTCGGCGTCGCCACGTCGGCGAACCGGGCCGCGCCCGCCCCGTCCTCCTCCAACAACACGGCCGTGAGGACCTGGCCGATGCCGAGCGACGCCTTGAAGCGCACCGCCACGTCGCGCGGCACGGGCTCCACGTGCCGGCAGGGCGAAACGACACCTGCGATGGCCACCTCCCACACCCGCCACAGGTCCGGTCGGGGCCCCACGTCCACACGCCAGTCCGAGAGGACCTTCTTCCAACAGGTGCCCATTTGCCGCCACGCCGACGCGTTCATGGCGCCGCCCTTCCGGGCCCCGGTGTAGGGACAGGCGACGACGTCGGTAGCGACCTCGCCGTACCGATCCGACCCCACCTCTCCACACGGGCGGCCGTCTTCGTCCATGCGGTTTCTGGCCTCGAAGTCGAGCACCGCGCTGACGACGTCGAAGCTCACCCCGCTGCCACGGCGGTGCACTGGCCAGACTCGGCATCGGCCACGCTCTCGCCGGTCCACTGTTGTCCAGGCGTCAGGACCTCCGCGACGGCGCGCAGGGCGCACGCACGCCATTCGCGCGGGAGGTCGAATCGGATGGCTGGGAAGTTCACGGGCTGCCCCGCCTCGACGAGTTCCCACACCGGGATGGGGCCCAGCCGGCTCATCATCTCCCGTCGCTCGACCCCGGCGGCCGACGGCGTCAACGGAAAGGCCTCACCGTCCAAGATGGCGTGAAGCTCGATGTGCGCCCCGCTGGAACGCCCTCGGCGAACCAGCACTTCCGTCGGTTCGGGTTCGCTGTGGCTGAAGGAAAGGCCGACGTCGACGTGGTCGTCTTTTCGCTGAACGTCGAATGTGAATCGGGGCGCCGCGCGCTGGACTTCCGCCCGCGCACTCGCGCCCACCACCAACCCCAACGACGCCAAGGTGAACCCGCGACGGCCGATCATGGGAACCTCCCCCTTTGGGACCTCGGACGCCCCCCTTGGGTTCCCATTCGACGTCAAGGACGGGTCAGAAGGAAAACGTGGGGAACCAAAGCCAACCGTGGAACGGGTTGTCGATCTCGTCGAGGATCAGCTCGGCCTCGATCCCAACGAAGTTCTGATCGTCCACCGCCCCGGTCAGGGCGGACGGCACGAGGTCCGCAGGCATCGTCGCCAACAGCACACGCCCGGACGGGCCACCGAAGGCGAACTCGGGGCCCGAATCCGTGATCCAGAGTTCGCCGTCTTCCGTGAGTTCGATGCCGCGGGGGAAGTCCAGCGGGGCGGTCTCGTCTTCGGGCTGCAGGTCCGCCACGTAGGTCGGCAGCACAGTGATGTCGTCAGTGACGGCAAGGCCGATCGTACCTTCGTCTTCGCTCGGAGCGCCGTAGCTGTGCGCGTAGAGCAGCCACAACTGCCCCCCGTATTCGCGGACGACGGCCCCGTGGGGCGCTGCCAGCCCGTCGTCGCCAGCCGGAAACTTCCACAACAGTGACGGAGCATCCGGGTCCGTGACGTCCCAGGCGGTCAGCTTGCCGGGATTCGGGCCGTCGCCTTCGCCGCGATTGGAGATGATGAAGTAGACGCGGCCGTCCTTCTCGAACTTCTCGATCCCGTTCGCCAGATCCTGCGACCAGCCCGGATCCCCATCCGAAAGGCGCCGGACGGGCACTTCGCTGCTGCCGTCGCCTTCGAACCAGGCCACGTCGTTGTCACCCGCCTGAGGGACCGCGACTGTGTCGTCGTATGGATCGCGGACGGCTCCGTGAGGGAACGCGAGGCCGTTGATCTTCCAAGCGACGGTCGCATCAGGGTCGATGCGCGCGATGCCGCCGCCATTGAAGCCCTTGGCCCAGCAGAACAGGAGCCCGTCGCCGTCGGCGCTGGCACCCTCGCCGGTGCAGTTGTTGCACACTGGCTCGATGACTTCCATCTCGATGCGCCCGACCAACGTCCCCGCTCGGTCCATGAACGCCAGGCCGTCGGCGTCTGGAAGCACGAGCACGTGTTCGTCGTCGAAAATCCTGGCTGGCGCCGTCGTTCCGCCGGTACCGCCGGCACCGCCCGTGCCGCCTGTACCGCCCGACCCGCCCGTGCCGCCCGACCCGCCCGTGCCGCCTGACCCGCCAGCGCCACCGGTCCCTCCGGTGCCGCCCGACCCGCCGTCGGTTGTCGTGATGCCAAGCGAGTCTGACGGATCATCCGTCCCGTCCGCGGCCTGGCCCGTGCAACCCGCGGCCATGGCAATCCAGCGAATCATCGTCGCCTCCCCTGCCGTCAGGTACCACGACCCAAACCCACCGAGGCTTCGAGACCGTGAACCCTGCGTCAGATGGCGCGTTGTCACCCGGTTGGACCCGCCATAGCGACACGCATGGCTGAGCCTTCCTGGCCCCCGTTCGTTGCGAACGGCGTCCTACCCTTTCTGCGCAACGGGCACATGCGCCCCGTCGTGATCGCCATCCTTGGCCATTTCGCGGTCGCCCTGGCGCTACCCGTCCTGGCCTTCGCTCGGTCCGGGCGATCGGAGGATGGCGCCGTCCTCTTCCTGTTCGTGGCCGTGACCGCGTTTCCCGCCCTCGCGGAGTGGTCCATCGAGCGTCGCCCGAGCACGTTCACGGCCTGCGTCGCGGGCGCCTGGATCGGAGCAGCCGCGATCTCGGCCTGGGGCTGGCAGACGGGCGTCATTTAGACCCCCCGTCGCGCAACGCGATGATGCATGTGCCCAGCCCCATCGCCAGCGGCTAGACGAGCCTTCCACAACGAGGGGAGAGGGCATGTTCCACCGCTCCACGTCGGCGGTGTTCGGCTTGCTCGTCGGCTGTTCCACCGCGCCGACGGTCGGGACCCCCGAAGACGCCGCCTACCGGTTCGATGAGACCTGTGCGCCGTGTCACGGCGCCGCCGGCGCAGGGAACCCTGAAATCGCCGCGCCAGCCATCGCTGGTTTGCCGGCTTGGTACGTGACAAGTCAGCTGCACAAATTCCGCGATGGCGTCCGCGGCACGCACTTCGATGACATTGAAGGCATGCGGATGCGCCCCATGGCCAAGGCCGTCTTCGAAGACGCCGCGATCGACGCGCTCGGGACATTTGTGGAAGCCCTGCCGAGCCAACGGCCGGCGCCGACCGTCGCGGGCGACGCCGCGGCCGGCCAGGCGTCCTATGCGACCTGCACCGCTTGCCACCTGGCCGATGGCAGCGGCAACCCCGCCCTCCAGGCACCACCGCTGACCCATCAGCCCGACTGGTACCTGGTCAAGCAGCTCGCCAAGTTCAAACATGGTGTTCGCGGGGCCCACCCGAAAGACACGAGCGGCGCCACGATGAGGCCCATGGCGCAGACCCTGGCCGACGAAGCCGCGATGAACAACGTCATCGCCTACGTCATGACCCTCGGAAAGTAGGAAGCACCGATGTCCGAAGCGATCGAAGATGGCGACCGCGTAGCGAAGAAGGTCTTCGTCATCACCATGACTGCAACCGTGCTCTTCGTGTCGGCGGCCTTCGTCGTCGTCTTCATGTGAGGGGACCGAGATGCAACTCTACTTGTTGCCGGGTTCGACCTACGCGGGAGACATCGACTCCCTCGTTCTCCTCATCACCGGCATCGTCGGCTTCTGGTACGTCGTCACGAACCTGATGTTCTTCTACCTGCTGTGGCGGTATCGGGCCGTCGAAGGGCAGAAGGCACTGTACGTGACCGGCCACGAGCCGGACCTCCATCGATGGATCGCGTGGCCGCACTACCTGATCATCGCGTGCGACGTGGTGCTCATCGTCGGCGCCGTCCGCGTCTGGTACCACATCAAGCAGAACCTGCCCGAAGCGGGCGAAACGGTTCGCGTGGTTGGCCAGCAATGGGCATGGAGCTTCCAGCACCCCGGCAAAGACGGCCTTCTCGACACGCCCGATGACATCAAGACGGTCGACGAGATGCACGTCCAGGTCGGCCAAGTCGTCCACGCGAAGCTCGAGTCGCGCGACGTTCTCCATTCCTTTTCCGTCCCCGTCTTCCGGCTGAAGCAGGACGTCATCCCCGGCCGCGTCATCACAGCGTGGTTCGAGGCGACCGTCCCGGGCGTATACGACATCCAGTGCGCAGAAATGTGCGGCATCGGGCACGGCATCATGGCCGCGCGAATTCATGTCGAGACGCCGGAAGAGCACCAGGCCTGGATCGCCCAGGCCAGCCCCCAGATCTGAGGCGACGATGTCGGTAGCCCACGACCACGACCACGGACATGACGACGCCCACGGTGGCCACCACCACCATGAGCCGACGTTCATGGAGCGCTACATCATCCCGACGGACCACAAGTACATTGCGCAGCAGTACCTGTGGACCGGCATGTTCATGGCCCTCTTCGGTGGGTTCTACGCCTACTTGTTCCGGATGCAGATGGCGTTCCCGGACATGTGGATTCCGTTCTTCGGGCGCCTGTCTGCGATGGAGTACAACGCGGCCATCACCCAGCACGGGTCGGTGATGATCTTCTGGGTCGCGATGCCCGTCCTCATCGCGGCCTTCGGAAACTTCCTCATTCCGCTGATGATCGGCGCGGACGACATGGTCTTCCCGCGACTCAACCGGCTCTCGTACCAACTCTTCCTTCTCAGCGCGATCATCCTGATCGCGAGTTGGTTCGTTCCCAATGGCGCTTTTGGCGGCGCCTGGACAGCCTACCCGCCCCTTTCCGGCGACGGAAACTACAGCCTGACGCCAATGGGCAGCAGCATGTGGCTGGTCGCCGTGGCCGTCGAGTTCGCAGCCTTCCTCGTGGGCGGCATCAACTTCATCGTGACGGCCATGAACGCCCGCGCGCCTGGCATGCGCTGGAACGACGTGCCGATGATCGTCTGGATGATCTGCATCGCCAGCCTGTTGTTCATGGCGTCCGTCGGCCCGCTCATCGCCGGCGCGGTCATGCTCTTTTTCGACCAGAACCTCGGCACGAACTTCTTCGACCCCCGCCGCGGTGGCGACCCCATCCTTTGGCAGCACCTCTTCTGGTTCTTCGGCCACCCCGAGGTCTACGTCGTGCTCCTCCCGGCGACCGGCATGGTCGCCGAAATCGTGCCCGTCTTCGCCCGCAAGAAGCTGTTCGCGTACGACAGCGTTCTCTACACGGCGATCGGCACCGGCGTCCTGAGCTTCTTCGTGTGGGCCCACCACCAATTCGTCGCCGGCATCGACCCTCGCATGGCGAACGTCTTCACCATCACGACCGTGCTCATCTCCATCCCCATCGCGGAGATGATCTTCCTCTACATCGCGACGTTGTACGGCGGGTCCATCCGCTTCACGACGCCGATGCTGTGGGCGCTCGGCGTCGTGTTCAGCTTCCTTATCGGCGGCGTGACGGGCATCTACCGTGGGGCGTCGGGCGCCGACATGTACTTCCACGACACCTACTTCGTGGTCGCCCACTTCCACTTCACGTTCTTCCCCATCGCCTTCATCGGAACCTTCGCGGGCTTCACCTACTGGTTCCCCAAGATGTTCGGGCGCATGATGAATGACACCCTCGGCAAGGTGCACTTCTGGGGGACGATGATCAGCTTCCACGGCATCTTCCTGCCGCTCTTCGCGACGGGCCTTGGCGGCGACCACCGTCGCATCTACAACTACAACCACTTCGCGGACCTCGCGACGCCCGACCTGCAGATGCTCCGCATCATCAGCACGGTCAGCCTGCTCATCCTCATCGCGTTCCAGTTCGTGTTCATCTACAACACCTTCAAGAGCCTCTTCTGGGGCCCCATTGCAGGCACGAATCCTTGGAAGGCGACCACGCTCGAGTGGACCACGCCAGAGAATCCGCCGAGCCACGGCAATTGGCCGCCCAACGCGATGCCGTCGGTCTACCGAGGGGCCTACGAGTACTCGGTCCCAGGCCGCGACGAGGACTACTGGCCCCAGAACGTTCCGAACAAGGCAGGGTGACCCATGGCCTTCAAGCCGCTTGCCAACCTACGCAGCGCCACGGGCATCGCCACGCCCAAGCTCGCCGTGTGGTGGCTGCTCGTCTCGGAAATCGTCATCTTCGGTGGCGTCCTCGCCAGCTACCTGATGCACCGCCTCGCCCACCCCGAATTCGGGATGTACGCGGCCCACACGAACACGATCGCCGGCGCCGTCAACACCTTCGTCCTGTTGACCTCCAGTCTCACGGCCGTTCTGGCCCATCAAGCCGCAGAGACCGGCGACGGGAAGAAGGCCGCACGGTACCTCGTCTTCACCATCATCGGCGCCCTGATGTTCCTGACCATCAAGGGCTTTGAGTGGAACTACGAGATCTCCCACGGGTACACGATCTCGGCCAACGCCTTCTGGGCGTTCTACTACACGGCAGCCGGCATCCACGCGGGCCACGTCATCGCGGGCGCCATCGTCATGGCCTTCGTGGCGTGGGATGCCGCCCAAGGCAAGGAGCTCCACCGCGTCGAACTGGCCGGTATCTACTGGCACTTCGTCGACCTGGTCTGGATCTTCCTGTTCCCTCTCCTCTACATCGCCAAGTAGGAACCATGAGCCACTCCGACACCGACGCGACGGATCACGGGGACCATGGCCATGCCGCCGCGCACGGCCATGGCGGCGGACACGGCCACGGCGCCGCCCACGAGCCCGCCTTCTACATCAGAATTTGGGGCATCCTCCTGGTCCTACTCGTGATTTCCGTGCTCGGTCCCGAGCTGGAAATCCAAATCGTCACCCTGACGACGGCCTTCGGCATCGCCTTCGTCAAGGCCTACCTGGTCGCCAAGCACTTCATGCACCTCGACGTGGAACGCCCCATCGTTTGGTACGCGCTCACGACGTCCCTCGCGTTCATGGTGCTCTTCTTCGCGGCCGTGTCGCCCGACGTCATGGAGCACGAGGGCACGAACTGGGAAAACGTCGCCGCCAAGGCCGAGATCGAGCGTGCCCTCCGCGAGGGCGAGGGCCACCACGGTGAGGCCCCACACGGCGACGCCAGCCACGGCGACGCCAGCCACGGCGAAGCTGGCCACGCTGCCCCTGCGGCCCACGGGTCCGGCGGGGGCCACTAAAACATGACGACGGCTGGCGTCGTGCACCTGCGTCCTCAGGGGGTCCGCCGCGAGGGGGGCGTCCCGAGCCTCACGTTGGCCACGATGCTGTTCGTCTGTTGCGAGCTGATGTTCTTCGCCGCCCTGATCAGCGCCCACGCCATCGGCCGCGCCAACCTGCCCATGTGGCCGCCTTTGGACCAGCCTCGGCTGCCCATCGAGTCCACCGCATTCAACACGCTCGTGTTGCTCGTCAGCGGCGTCCTCGTCACCGTCGGCGGCCGACGCCTCGAGGCCGAAGAGTCCTCGGGTCGCCGTCTCCTTGCGCTCGGAACGGCCGCAGGCCTCGGCTTCGTGCTGCTCCAGGGTGTCGAGTGGGTTCGCCTGTTGGGCCAGGGCCTGACGCTCCAGTCCTCGGCCTATGGCGGCTTTTTCTACCTGATCGTCGGCGCCCACGCGCTGCACGCCCTTGCCGGCCTGGCCGCCCTTGGCTGGACACTGCGGGCCGCGAGCACGGTCGGCGTGTCGCGCGACGCCATGTTGGCCGCTCGGCTCTACTGGGTCTTCGTGGTCTTTCTCTGGCCCGTCCTCTACTGGCGGGTGTACCTGTGACCGACGTCCTGCTCGCCTGTTCGGTTTGTGGAACGGTCACGCCGGCCCAGCAGGCTGTCTACCTTGGTAGCACCGGATTCCTCAGCTTTCTCCCACTGATCTTCATCGCCGGCCTCGTCATGTGGGTCGTGCGCGAGTCGCGCCGGTCATCGGATCAGGCGATTCGCCAGCAGGATCAAAGCGGTTCCAGCTCCGAGCAGGGCGCCAGCGACCAGGCGGCGGGGCATCTGCCAATCGACGATGGCCACGGCGCCCACGGCCATGCCCAACATCACGCACACCGCGACAATGAGCACGTGCACGCGGTGAATGCGGACCCAATCCACTTCAATCCCGGTATCCGCCCGGGAGGTGAGGAACCATGTCCCTCGTGACGCGTCCCGTCGCGCTTTTCGTCGTCCTCGCGGGCTGCCGACCCACCTACGACCACGACGTCGCCGGCGTCATCGCGCGGTACCCGCACCGCGTCGACACCACCTGCCATTCGTGGTTGTACAGCTACAAGACCGGCTTCCCGTACTGCGCCAGCCCTGCGTTCACGGCTGTTCTGCCAGAGAAGCCCAAGATGCCGGAGATCATCGACACCACGAAGATCGACCAAGCGAGCCTCATGGCCCGCGGCGAGAAGGTCTACACGGAGACCTGCGCCGTTTGCCACGGTGCGGACGGCAAAGGCACGGCCGGGTCCTTCCCCCCCCTCGCCGGCTCCGGCGGCTTCTACGGCGACAACGCCAACCACATCGGCATCGTCCTCGCGGGCCTGAGCGGCCCCATCACGGTCCAAGGTGTGGCGTACAACGGCGTGATGCCGCCCCAGGCAATGCTGTCGGACTACGACATCGCAAGCGTCGTCACCTATGAGCGCAACTCGTGGGGCAACGCCGACGGCATCGCCCTGCCCGACGAAGTCAAAGCCGCGCGCGCCCAATAGCTCCGGCGCCGTCCGCCTCGACCTGTCGGTCCAATCCGCCTCGACCTGTCGGTCCAATCCGCCTCGACCTGTCGGTCCAATCCGCCCCGACCTGTCGGTCCAAGCAAGCGGACCGCTCCGGAGTCAAGCCAGCCCGGCTACGGAGGCCCGCCAGCCCGATCAGGGATGCGCCGCGCCAATGCCGAGGACGACCTCGACGACGGTGTTGTCGTCGTACGGCTGCGGCAGGTAGATGGCGTCCTTGCGCCAGCCGCCTACGCCGTTGCCGAACACGGCACCGTGCCCATAGGTGTCCGAGTTCCAATTCACGAATGTGCCTTCCTGGCCGTCTGGAGAGATTCGGTACAGCGACGACGTTGTGAAATCGCACACGTACACGTTGTCGCAAGCGTCAACGACGACGCAGTCGTGCCAGCCGCCCATATTCGACACAAATTCGACCGGTTCCCCGATGCGCTCGTAGAATTCGTCCAATTCGACATACCACAAATCGCCACCGATCGTCCCGATGTAGAGCCGCGAGAAGTCGAGGTTGAAGCCAATGGCGTGCGGTGAAATCGCACCGTTGTCGAGGAAGGTCTCCTCTTCCCCAGTGGCAAGGTCGATCCGCTCGACCTTGTTGCTGTCGGCCGTCCACAGCTTGCCGTCGGGCCCCAAGACCACGCCATAGGCGTTGGCCATGTCGCCGTTGAGGAGTTCGCCCGTTCCGGTGGCCACATCAAACGTGATGATGCCGCCCGCAATCTGAGAGGCGAACGCCAAGTTGCCGTCGGGCAACCAGTCCATCTGCTGGAGCGTTCCCAGACCCGTTCCAAGAACGGTGAACACATCGTCGTGCGTGACCCCCGCGAGGTTGTTGTTGTCAGAACCGATGATGCGCCCGTCGAGGTCGAATGCCAGCCCGTGGTACCCGCGCGGATTGCCCAACTCGTTGATCTCGAGCGGCTCCGGCTCGAGGTTCGCACAGTCGGGCGGCGGCAACGTCGTCGCGGTGGGTTCAGGTGGAGTGCCCGTGTCTGTCGTTCCCGGGGTGTCCGTGGTCGGGACGATGCCGGTCGTCGACGTCGGCTCGTCCGTGCTCGGCGGGGGCTTCGTCGTCGAAGGGTCGCTTTCGGAAACCGTGAAACCGCCCTGCCCCGCCGTACAGCCCAGCAGCCAGATCCACATTGGACGTCCTCTCGCGATGAGTATGCCCGTATCTGCGACGGCCGTGTCATGGTGCGGTCAGGAGGCTCATGGACCCCCAGCGATTCCGAAGCGAGGGCCACGCCCTCATCGACTGGTTGGCCGACGAATGGGCGGCGAGACGGCAGCGGCGCGTCTGCCCCGACATTGCGCCGGGCGATCTGACCCGTGAGCTGCCGTCGGAGTTTCCAGAGTCGCCCCAACCTGGCCCCGCAATCGACTTGGCCGAGTGGCTGTCCCGGGGCACGACGTGGTGGGACCACCCAGGCTTTCATGCCTGGTTCCCCGCAAACACGCACCCCGCCAGCGTTCTCGCGGACCTGGTCGCGGCCGGTCTAGGGGGACAAGCGATGACGTGGCACTCGGCCCCCGCGTCTACCGAACTCGAAGCCCACGTCCTCAACGCCTTTCGGGTCGCCATCGGCCTGAGCGACGCTTGGACGGGCATCGCGACCGACACGGCGAGCACCGGTACGCTGACGGCCCTGCTCCTCGCCCGCTCACGGGCGCGGGGGCGCGTTCTCGCCTCTGAGGAGGCTCACAGCAGCGTCGCGAAGGGCGCCCGCCTCGCCGACCTGCCCTTCGACCTTGTTCCCGCCGACGCCGATGGGGCGATGAACGTCGAAGCCCTCGGCCGGATCGCTGCCGTCGGCCCCGTCAGCGCCATCGTGTCCACCATCGGGACGACGACGACGACGGCCATCGACCCCGTCGCGGCCATCGTCGCCAGCCAGCCCGATGCCTGGCACCACGTCGATGCCGCCCTGGCGGGCAACGCGATGCTGTTGCCGGAGTGCCGCACGCTCTGGGATGGCGTGGAGGGCGCCGACTCCATCGTCGTCAACCCCCACAAGTGGCTAGGCGTGGGCTTCGACCTCAGCGTCCTGTTCGTCCGCGACGTCGAGGCGATGCGGGCCATCATGGCGACGGACCCGTCCTATTTGCGCACGCCCTTCGACGCGCTCGTCACGCCGCGCAAGGACCTCGGCATCCCGCTTGGGCGGCGCAACCGGGCGCTCAAGTTGTGGGCGGTGGCCCGCGTCGAAGGGCTGGCCGGCCTCCGCGCCCGCTTGCGGGCGGACCTCCACCGCGCCACACGCGTCGCCGATCACTTTCGCGCGCGCCCAGACTGGCGCGTCCTCGCACCGGCGCGGCTTCAGACGGTCGTCGCGCGCTGGCAGCCGGCGCACCTCTCGGACGCGGCCGCCGACCGCGCCAATCTCGCCATCGTCGCGGCCCTCAACCGAACGGGTCGTCACTTGCTCACGCAGGTTTCGTGGCGGGGTCGTCCGATCGTCCGCATCAGTGTCGGCGCCCTGGACACGACCGACGACGACATTTCAGTGCTGCTGGACGCGCTCGACGACACCGTCGCCGAGGTCTCGACCCTTCGATGACAGAAAAGAGAAAGGTACGGCCCCGACATGCCGACCATAGGGACGCCCATGCTCGCTCGTGTGACCCTACAAGACCCTGACGGCGGAGCCTTCGAATTGGCTCCCGGTGACATCATCGGGCGCCTCGACAGCGCTGCCATGCCGCTTGCCGACGCGCGCGTGTCAGAGGCCCACGCGATGATCAGCCTGCGCGAAGGCCGGTTGCAGATGATTGCCCTTCGCGGCGGCCTGGCCCTGGCCGGTGAAGCCGAAAGGGTGGGAACGGCGCCGGCCATCGGCAAGCTCGCGCGCGTCGCAGGCGGCCTGCTGTTGCTGCACGACGACCGTTTGTCCCATTTGGACGAATCGGGGCAGGTTCGGTCGTCCATCGGCGTCGGGACGGAGGGCATTGAGCTGGCGACGGACGAGGCCGCCGGGCTCTACGCGATCGGGTACCGATCGGCGCCGATCGCCATCCGCCGCATGGGCGACATGGAGCCATTCGCGCTGCTGGAGGGGCACAGGGGGCGTGTGGGCGCGGTTCGGTTCAGCGTCGACGGCCACTGGCTGGTGTCCGCCGGGTGGGACGGCACGGTGCGAACCTGGTCGCTCGACGCCCTTCTCGCGGACCCGGCCGAGCTTCGAGCTGCGTTGGAGGCGGATCTTGGCGAACCCATCGAGGCCCGCCTCGAGCGAACGGCAAGATTGGAAGCGGCTCAGCCGTCGCCCTCCGGCGACTGACCCTTGGACGCTCGCGCCACCCGCGTTAGGAGCGTGCGGCCGGGCCGCTAGCTCAGTCGGTAGAGCACCGGCCTTTTAAGCCGAGGGTCACTGGTTCGAGTCCAGTGCGGCCCATTCCGACCCCATCGTCTAGGCAGGTCCAGGACACCGGGTTTTCATCCCGGCGACACGGGTTCAAATCCCGTTGGGGTCACCATTTGCTACGGGGCGCAGGAAATCGCGCTCGTCCCGGAAGTTCCCGTTGTTCGCCGCCTCTCCGCCCAGGTCGCCGGGGAGCGTGAAGGTGACGGTGAGCTTCATCCCGTCGGCCTCGATGCGCGGGATCCAGGCGCGGAGGAAGGTCCGCTGCGCGCTGGGTGAGCCGGTGGCGAGCACCGCGTGGAGACGCTCGACGTAGCGGGCGATGGTCGCCGCGTCGGCGATGCGGACGACGGGGGTCGACGCGGTGGCGAGGAGCGCGTGCTTGGCCGTCAGCTCGTCCACACGGCCCTTCACCTCACGGATGCGCGGGGCGAGGATGGACATGTCGAGCGTTTCGTCTTCGATCGCGCGGTACAGGTTGTCGAGCTTCTTCCGGTCGGCGGCGAGCTGGGTGGCGACAGCGGCTGTCTCCGCGACGGCGGCGTGGCTCACGGTGTCGGCCTCGGCGTTCACGAGGTCGAGCAGCTCTCGCAGGTAGCGTGCGGAGAGCACGTCGCGGCGCAGTAGGTCGATCACCGCAGCCTCGGTCTCCTCCTTCGGGAGCTGCTTCGCCTCGCAGCCCTTGGCGCCCAGCTTGTTCTTCGACTGGCACTGGTAGTACCTGTACTTCCCGTGGCGCGTGTGCTGGCCGATGAACGGCGAGCCGCAATGGGCGCAGAAGAGCCGCCCGGCGAGGAGGTAGTCGCTGCGGTGCGTGTTGAGCGGCGTCCGGTCGGGGGCGCGCTCGGCCATGAGGCGCTGCACCTGGTCGAACTCCTCGCGGGTGACGAGGCCCTCGTGGGTGTCGGCCACCTTGATCGGGTCGGTGGGCTTGTGCTTTTGGAGCCCAGTCCTCGTCATCCCGAAGTTCGTGATGCCCGTGTAGAGGTCGTTCGTGAGTATCTTGTGGACCGTTGTCTTCACCAGCGCCTTGCCTCGCGGGGTGCGGATGCCCTCGGCTTCGAGCTTGGCCGCGATGGCGGTGACGCCCTCACCGGCGGCAGCGATGCGGAAGATGCGCTGCACGAGCGGGGCCCACGCCGGGTCGGGTTCGAGCACAACGCGCGCAGCCGCCTCGGTCGCGCCGGTCCGCTTCTTCCGGTAGCCGATCGGCGCGGGGCCACCGTTGCGGAAGCCCATCGTGGCGTTCTTGCGCATGCCGCGGACGATGTCCTGGGCGAGGTTCTGGCTGTAGAACTCGTCCACCGATTCGAGGATCGCCTCCAGCATCTTGCCCGAGGGCGAGTCGTCCACGGGCTCGTTGAGGGAGACCACGCGGACCCCGTTGCGCTCCAGGATGCGCTTGTAGAGCACGCTGTCCTCGCGGTTGCGGGAGAACCGACTGAACTTCCAGACGACGATGAAGTCGAACGGCGTGGGCTTCTGTTTCGCAGTCGCGATCATCTCCCGGAACTGCGGGCGGTCATCCGTCGTGGCGGACTCGGCGGCGTCGACGAACTCGTGCACGACTTCCCACCCCCGCTGCTTCGCGCCGAGGCGGCAGCAGTCGAGCTGCGCCGGGATGGAGAGGTCCTTCTCGGCCTGCTTGTCGGCCGAGCAGCGGGCGTAGATGGCGACGCGCGGGATGGCGGGTCGGGCGGTCGGCGCGGTCATTCGGCGCTCCCGTCGGGTGCAGGCTCGAGGATGGATGTGATCGAGCCACCGGCGTGGAAGAAGGCCTCCATGCGCCTGGCGAATTCGACCCACTGCTTCTTCTGGAGCGACGAGAACGACTCCAGCCAGCGGTCGTCCATTCGCATCGGGCGCAGGGCGGGGTTCAGGACGAGCCGCGCGAATGCGCCTTCGCCGTCGAGGTCGCTGGACACCTGCTCGGGCGCCAGCACCTTGATCCCCGCGGCTTCCAGCACCTCGTTGCGGGGACGTCCGTAGAGGTCGGCGATGGAGCCGAAGAGCGAGAGGCTGTCGATGCGGAAGCGGCCTCCCGTCTCCATCTTCTGGAGCTTGGCGAACGTCAGGCCGAGCTGGTCCGAGGCATCTCGCAGCGAGAGCCCGTGGCGGTCGCGGAGGTCGCGCAGGTAGGGGCCGAAGCTGCTGTTGTGCTCACGGTAGAAGGCGACTTCGCCCTTCGTCGCCGGTTTCGGTTCGTTCTGGTGAAGCCCGAGCCGAGCGTGCTTGCGTCCGCCGCGGCCGGGGGCGTTGCCTTCGGTGCGGCGCTCGGCAGCATCCTTGCGCTGATCAATGATCGCCTTCGCGAAGCGCTACCGGGAGGAGGGCTACAAATCGGCCATGCCTACCTGCTGGGCATCTCCCGAGTCGACCGCTTGGAGGAGGTTTGGCGCGGGGAGGTGTACCCCAGCATCGAGGACTACCTCGACTACGACGCGGACCGACTGCGCGCGTTTGAGTGGAAGGTGATCAAGGCCGAGTTCGACCGGCACCTCGCGGAGGCTGGTGCCGAGCCGGGCGCCGCGACGTGAGCACCTGGCGGCTCCGCGCGCACGGGACGGCTCGCGTACCGGCATCGGCTGAGGATGTCGCGGCGGCGGCGATGCTGCCCGAACTTGTGCGGGTCGAGGCGTTCGATGGTGCCCTCGCGCATGTCCGGGCCGCCTCGCTCGTCGGAGTCGCGAGTGCAGGTGCATTGCGGGTCGAGGTGAATGCGGGAGCCCTTTCACGATCGGCGGTCCTCGCGTTGGCGGGTGCACACGGGCGCTTCGCCCTTCGCGGATACATCGCCAGCGACTCCCCCGATGCGGACCTGTTCACGGTGATCGCGCGAGCGTTCTGTGACGCCGCCGCGCGGCTGGTCTCCCGCGGCCTGGTTCGGGAGTACGCCGAGAGGGAGGGGCGGTTCGACACGATTCGTGGAGAGCTGGTGCTGGACCGTTGGTTTGGCCCCGCGAGCCCGGACGGAGGCAGCCCGATCTGCCGCGTCCGCGAACGAACACTGAACATTCCCGAGCACCGCATGTTGCTTTGGGCGCTCCGCTGGGTGGCTCGCGACGGCCTGCTCCCGAAGGCGACACGACTGCGAGCCGGCGCCCTCGCGGCCCGCGTCGGCGTAGATGATCCATCGCCGCCCAGCCCAGTCGGGGTCCGAAGCTTGCGCCGTGGTGGGTTGTTCGCGGCCTACGCCGAGAGCGTTGACCTTTCCGAGCTGATTTGGCTAGGGGTGACGGGGGGACAGCCCGGTCAGGCCCGCGTTCGCGGGTTCTTGCTGGACGCCGATCGCCTCTACGAGCGATGGGTGCTGGGTCTAGTCGGTCGGGGACTTCCCGCCGGGTGGTCGGCGCAGGGGGGCGTCGGGTGGTCGCTCACGGCCGGTGACGAACGCATCAACCGGGTCATGGACACGGTGATCCTTGATGACGAGCGCCGGCGCGTCGCGATCATCGACGCGAAGAACAAGGACCTCGCTGAAGGCACGCCGGATCGCAACGACGTGCACCAGCTCGTCGCGTACATGGCGACCACGGGGTGCCGTCACGGCTACCTCGTCGGAGTCGGCGCGGTAGGCCCCGCGCGCGTGCGGAGATGGTCGCTACGTGGCGGGGTCGGCCAGATCACCGTCGTGGCGTTGCCCGGGGCCGGTGATGTCGGCGCGCTGGAGGAAGCTGGGCGTGAGTGGTGGTCCGAGGAGTTGGCGACGCTCGCGGGACGGGTAGGCGCGCCATCGGCGGAGCGTTTTCTCGGGCCCGTCTCTGCTCCAAACTGAACCGGCTTGAGGTCGATTCTGCTGCGCCACTGGTGGTCGGGGAGCGGCGACGCCTGCAGCCTGGTTAGTTCTCGGGATGGGCTCCTTTCGCCGTCCCCACCTGACTCCCGGCGTGTACGACGAGATCGTGACCCGGCACTCGGCCGCCCTGCTCGGCGCGCTCACCGGCGGGCACGACGTCGTGCGAAAGGCCGTAGGCGCGCAAGAGGACCTCGTCTCCCCGCTCACTGGCCTGCTCACCGAGGCGATCGGCCTCGCACTTGGTGAGCTCCGGAGCGACCCGGCGCGGAGTCTGGCGCTCGCAGAGGCAGTCCTGCGACTTCTCAGCGGTGCCGACCACGTCCTCGGCACCTCCGATGAGGTCAGCCTGCTGCCCGAGCGGATTCGGTCGATCGTCGCGCGTCCGTCCGCCGCGCCGGAGCTCCCCCTCGGGTCGCTCCACACCTCGCGGTTGCTGGTGAACGCGGAGGGCGAGTCCCTCCTCGATCACCTTCGCAGCGAGTTTGACTCGGCAGACCGCGTCGATCTGCTGTGCTCGTTCGTGAAGCTCAGTGGGGTGGAGAAGCTGCGCGTCGCCCTGGAGCGCCACAGCGAGACGCGCCACCGCCGCCTGCGAGTGCTGACGACCACGTACATGCGGGCCACCGACGCCCTGGCCATCGAGCGCCTCGCAGCGTTGCCCGGCTGCGAAGTAAAGGTTTCATACGACGCCTCGATGACGCGCCTTCACGCGAAGGCCTGGGTGTTCTACCGTGACAGCGGGTACTCGACCGCGTTCGTCGGCTCCTCGAACCTGTCGCACGCCGCCCAGACGGACGGTCTCGAGTGGAACGTGCGCCTCACCGAACAGGACCAGACGGCCGTTGTGGCCCAGATGGTCGAGACCTTCGAGCAGTACTGGAACGACCCCTACCAGTTCGAGCGGTTCGACGGCTCTACCGCCCACCGGTCGCGGCTGCGCGCGGCGCTCGCGCCCGAGGAGTCCCAGGCGGTGAACGCCTGGTTCGACCTGGAGGCCAAGGACTTCCAACGCCCGGTCCTCGCTGAATTGGCCCGAGCCCGCGCGCTGGGCCGTCACCGCAACCTGCTCGTGGCCGCCACCGGGACCGGGAAGACCGTCATGGCCGCGCTCGACTACCGGGCGCTGCGGGAGGCGGCAGAGCTCGACTCGCTGCTGTTCGTCGCGCACCGGAAGGAGATTCTGGTGCAGGCGAGACAGACTTTCCGAGCGGCTCTACGCTCCGCGACGTTCGGGGAACTTTGGGTTGACGGGCTCCGGCCGGCGGTAGGCCGGCACGTCTTTGCATCGATCGAGTCGCTCGGGGACGAGGACGTCAGCGGGTTCGAGATGGTCATCGTGGACGAGGCCCACCACTCAGCCGCCCGCACGTGGGACGCGCTTCTCCGTCGGATCGCGCCCCGCGAGCTGCTCGGCTTGACCGGCACGCCGGAGCGAACGGACGGCTGGTCCTACGCCCTCCATTTTCCGCCGCCGTGGGTCGGAAATCTGCGGGTGTGGAACGCGATCCCCGATGCCCTGGTACCCTTCCGCTACTACGTCATCGACGTGGACGAGGTGAGCCTCGCTGACGTGGCCTGGGTCGCGGGTCGGTATGCCCCGGAGGCGCTGGCCGGCAAGTTGGTGACCGCCGCAGATGTGTTTGTGGAACGTGCGGTCAAGGCCGTGCACGAGTACGTCGCCCGGCCGGAGGGGATGCGCGCGCTGGCGTTCTGCGTGAACGTCGCCCACGCCAGGGCGGTGCACGCGTGTCTCACGGCTCGGGGGCTGCGGGCGCAGGTGCTCACCGGAGAGACGGGGACGGTGGAGCGCGAAGCGGCACAAGGCGCTCTGAACGCCGGTAGCCTGCAGGTGCTGTGCGTCGTCGACCTTTACAACGAGGGCGTCGACGTCCCCAACGTCAACACCCTCCTGTTCTTCCGACCGACCGAGAGTGCGACGGTCTTTCTCCAGCAGCTCGGGCGCGGGCTCCGCCGCGCCCGGGACAAGGCCGAGTTGGTGGTGTTCGACCTCACTGGACGCCAGCGGGCCGAGTTCCGCTTCGATCGACGGCTTCGCGGACTCCTCGGGCACACCCCCCGGCAGCTGCGCGAGTTCGTCGACCAGGGCTTCGGACGGCTCCCGGCCGGTTGTCATGTGGTCTTCGGTGAGCGCTCGCGCGCCGACATCCTCGCCCAGCTACGTCGGTCAATCCCTGATAATCTCGCGGGCCTTCGCGCCCTGCTCGCGGAGCCAGCCCACACGCACCTCTCCCTGGCGGGCTTCCTTGAGGAGACGGAGGTGCTCCTTGAGGACATCTACCGGCACCGTCAGTCATGGCGCTCGCTCAGGTTGTCCGCGGGGCTCGCGGTCCCACCGATGTTGGGCGACGGCGAGGCGGAGGCGCTTGCCAACGTCCACAAGTTGCTCCACGTCGGCGGGGCGCGGCTCGACACGTGGGCGCTGCTTCAGACGGGGGGATGGCCACGCGACGAGGCAGGTCGACGTTGCGCCCGGATGCTCTTCGCTGTGTTGTACGGCAAGGAAGCGGCCGCGGACGATGATATCTGCCGCATGCTGCTCGCGAACCACGCCGCGGTGCGGGCGGAGCTGGCCGAGCTCATCCCCGTGCTTCAGGTCCGCAACGCCACCCTCGCCGACGCGGACGGGTTGTCCGCCGACAACCCGCTGGCACTTCACGAGCGGTACCTCGGCGTGGAGCTGAGCGTCGCCTTCAACCAGCGGACGCAAGCCGGCGTATTTCGTGACTACTACACGGGCGTGGAGCGCGCTGGCGACAAGGCCTACGACATCCTCCTGGTGACGCTGGAGAAGTCGGCTGCCACGAAAGAACACCTCAAGTACCGAGACTTCCCGCTGCACGAGCAGCGATTCCACTGGCAGTCCAAGGCGCGGACGCGACGATCGTCGGAAGACGGCCGGCGCCTTCTCGAACCCGCGGGCGAAGGGTGCACGGCCCTGCTCTTCGTGCGCGAGCGTGCGGACGACCGCCCGCAGGTGACGATGGCGTTTCGCTACCTGGGCCCTGTCGACCCCGACGGCGACCACGGCGAGCGCCCCATCACCATCGAATGGGCGCTGCGGTATCCGATGCCGGGCTCGCTGGCGCGAGCCGGGCGGGTGGCGGGGTGACTTCGCGCTCGCCATCACGCGTCGGCACAGACTGCGGTGGGCGTGCCGGAGGGCACCGATGAACCACGGGTTGGACCGGGTCTGCCTGGGCTGCTTCGGGGACGAGTCGCTCCGGCAACTCGTTCGGAAAAACCTCGCGCCCGGAATCGGAACGTGCGCCCATTGCGGGCGATCGCGTGTCCGTTCGGCACCGGCTGGCGCCGTGGCGGAGGCGGTCCACAATTTTGCCTGGGGGTTCTTCCAGCCGGTAGAGTATGCGTGGGAGAGTTCGTCGCCCCTTTCCGACTACTTGACCGAGGACGAGGTGCTGTCGGTGGCGGTGGCTGAGTCCGGAAAGGCAGACCGCCTGGTGGAGGCGATCCTCGGTTCGGGTCACGATCACCACGAAGAACCAGTCGATTTCGACCGGTGGACACGGAGGGAAGTCCCAGTGTTCCCTGGAGGGGTCCGATGGTACCTCAGCGACCTTCGGCGCGCAGTTGGCGAATACGGGCATTCGCTCGACCACGTCATCGAGACACGTCTGGCGTTCGTTGCTGGGGCGCCCTCCCGCGGCCGTCTGGTCGATGACCTTCCGCACCTCGAGCACGTCGTTTCCCCGGGCACGAAGCTCTACCGGGCGCGCACCGGAGGCGAAAACGACGCGGAAACTGGAGTGTTCGGGCGGGTAACCGCACCGTACACCGGTAAAAAGATCGCGGCGCCACCGCCACATCTCGCTCGCGGCGACCGCGTGGGCGTGGCTGGCCAGCGAGTGCTGTTTCTAGCGGACTCTCGCGAAGCTGCGGTTGCCGAGGTGCGCCCGGCGATTGGCGATATGGTTTCCTCCGCGGCGTTCGTGCTCCCTGTGGCCCTGCGAATCGTGGACCTTACACCGCCACCACCGCCGTCGGGCACGGTCGAAACCAGCTTGATCCAGCTCCGTCGAACGACCCTGGCCCGGGAGATCGGGCACGAATTCTCGCTCCCAGTCGGCTCCAACGGTGCAAGGCACTACCTCTTCACCCAGTGCGTCGCCAGAGTCATCGAAGGTCTTGGCTACGACGGGATCCGGTATCCGTCGTCGCAGTTCAACGGTGGGTTCAACTTGGTACTCTTCGATCCAGACCGGGCCGGAGAGCCTTCGGAGCCGGCGCTCACTCGCGTGATGGGCATCGCGTACGATCTTGGCGAGCACGACCTCTGGGATGAGCGTCGCCTGGCCCGACACGACCAACGGATGCCCTTCGCGCGGCCGAGGTGAGCTGAAAGGGCGGTCGCGAGGACGTTTGTGCTGGAGCCAGCGGGCTCAGCGCGACCTACCTCCCCCCCTTCAACACCCTCGTCACCACGCTCGCATCCACCCCCACCGCCCTCGCCAGCTCCCGCCGCGACCGGTACCGCCCCTCCGCCAGCCACCGCGCCCACGCCTCCCGCCGCTCCTCCCGATCCACGACTTCCGCCGGCTGAACCTCCCGAGCCGCCCACCGCGTCCGCACCTCGACGCCCATCCGAATAGTTCTGCCCCCCGTCCCCACCCCATCACTCCGCATTCTCCGCGTTCGACCGGGGTCGGAGTGGCCGAACACGAACGGGCTCAAACGCGGCCCGCCCGGTCACCGCTTTCGTGGCACGGACCCCAGCGGCAGGAACAGCAGCGTGGGTCGCGGTACCCCCGCGACCCCGCCGACCTCTTCATCCACGGCAGCGAAACCGTAGCGCCGATAGAACTCGACGGCGCCAGCCTTCGCGTCGACGACGACGTCAACGCAGCCGACCTCGTCGCGCATCCGCTCGGCGATCTCGACGCAGAACCGGAGAAGCGCCTTTCCGAGGCCGCGGCCGTGGTCGACCTCCGCCACCGCCAGCCGGGCGATGCGGAGGACCGGCATCGGGTACGGCGGCATGCGCCTGGCTCCTGGCAGATCGTCCGCATCCACCGAGGCTGCCGCGACCGTCGCGAAGCCGAGGACGCGTCCGACCTCGACGGCGACATAGGTGACCCCGACGTGGTGACGGAACTGGTTCTGCCCCGCATAGCGGCGAAAGTAGAGGTCGAGGGCGTCGTCTGTGAAAGCGCTCCCGATCGGCGTCTGCGCGAAGCGCGCGGATCTCAACGGTCATCGAAGAGGCGCTTCATCACGGCAGTGGCGCGCGGCGGGCGCTCGACGAGATCCCGCACGCGTTCTGCGCTTTCGCGCGTGAGCACGATGCGCTTTGGCACGATCGCGTCTGGTGGCAATTCCGCGAGGGCCTGCAGATGGTGGCGCAGCGCCTCCTCCACCAGGTGAGCCCGCGTCGTACCTGTGGCGCGAGCTTGGCGGTCGAGGCTCGCCTTCAGGTCTTCAGGGATGTGGGCGGAGGTTTGGATCGTAGACATTGAAGCCACGCTCTACACTTATATAGAATCTACACAAACCAACGTCAGGGCGTCATCCGCGACCCGCTTCACCTCGCTCCCCGCCTCGACGACCCAGCCCGTGAAGCGTCCTTCGAGGCTCACCAACCGCGGTCGTTGCCAGAAGCCGTCGCACGCCGCCAGGAATCCCAGGCGCGACGCTCAGCGCCCGCGCACGTCGACGAGGCACTCATCGTAGGCCGCCGCGTCCACCACGGTCCAACCACAGGTCGCGTCGGGCTGGATCTCGCAGACCCGGCCGACGGTCGCGCACGCCTCCTTCGCACTCGCCGTGTCGGCGCAAGTCGCGTCGTCGGCATCGCGCGCGTCCACACACATCTGGTCACACCCCACATGTACGCACGCCTTGGGATCGCCCCTGCAAGAAAACAGCATCAGACCCAGCCAGATCATCGACACCTCACTGCTTGCCGGTAACCAGGAGCGGTAGTCGCCAACCGTGCTTCAACCCGCCATCGGGGTCTGCGTCACAGCCATTCCGCGCTTGCACATGCCCGACCTTGGCGCGTGGGGCGGCCGCGAAGCGGCCTCGTCAAGGGTGATGGCGCGGGTCATCGACCTTGGCGCCCACACCGAAATGTTCCCCGACGGCGTCCTGCCCCCTGGTGCGCACGGCCGTCATGATCAACCCACGAAAGACCTCGCACACGGGGCGCACCGTCACCAGCATTGTCTCGAGCCGTCTACGGCTTGGTCGACGACAACGCGCTGATTCAGCCTTGCGACCGAACGAATGAAAAAATCCCGCCCATCCGCAAGAACGACGCGGACATGGCACGTGCGTGTCCCGGTGCCTCACGGCTCCAGGGTCACCGTCAGACCATCGATTCCCGACGCCTCGCCCCCAAGGTCATAGGCCTCGAAGAGGAGCACGTTGTCTCCGAGTTCGAGCGGCACCTCGACCCGCCAGCGGTTGCCGTCGATCCACGCGACGTCGAGCACCTCGCCGTCGAGTCGGATGGTGGCGACGTCCACCCAGGCTCGCCCCTCCACAACCACCACATCGTCGGGCGTCGCAAAGTCCCCGCCTCCGTTCGTGGTCACAACAAAGGGCTCCACGGGGAAGGCCGACAGCAGCGAATTCGGCGCTGAAACCGCCACCCACCAGGCACGGTCGTCGATGAAGTCGCAGTGCGAATCAAAGCTCTGCGCGGGCATCAATGCGCCGAGTTGATCGCACCAAGGTTGCAGGTAGTGCAGCCCATAGGCTCGCGACAACAAGTCCTCGAGGTGCTGATAGAAAATCCGCTCGTAGACGGGGTCAGTCAACAGCGTGGCCAGATTACCATTGATGATGACGGCGGCCTGCGAACTGCCGAAGAAGTCCATGTCGTGGGGAAACAACAAAATTCGATCGTCGCTCGGGCGTCGGTAAAGTCGCGCATTGTGCTGGGACCCGTCTCCGGCGTAGTGGTCCACCGCGCCCGACAACGTGCCGACGGCAAATGCGCGCAGCCACTGGTCCACATCGATCACAGCGGGCAGCTCGGCAAAGAACGCCGGCGAGCCAATCCCCGCGAACGTCTCGTTGAAGCCGATGATTGGCCCGAAATCATCCAGGCGACGGCGGTTCTGCAGCCCGAAATTGAATCGGTAATCCTCCTCTCCTGGGCCGAGCCACGTAAAGGGCGTGCCAATCACGGAGTCCGGCAACGGCAGTTTGGCGCCTTCGGGCGTCCCGTCGACGGTGGTCAGCGGATAGTAGATCAGCTCATAGTCGTAGGTCTCGCCGTCCCCACCCTCCTCAAACTGGGCGTCCAACATGAGGTTGCCAGACCGATCCAACTGCATCTCCGCAGGTCCGCGGTGCTCCGGTCGCGGCGGCAGCAGTTGGACCAGGTCGTTGTACTCTGCGGAAACGACGCCACTTCGCATCAACACGAGATTCGTCAGCATTTCGCGTTGGCCGTATCCCACCCCTTCTGACCGGTCGATGTGCACCGTCGTGTGACTGCCGCGCAGCGGTCGATCCGCCGGGAAACGAAGCGCAAAGCCGACGCGAACGTCCTCCGGACGCCCCCGCTCGCTGCCCTTGAGGCGGACGCCGACGTCCCAATAGACCTCGGACTCGTCCACAACGACCGTCGCCCCGAGCATGTCGTTGCTCATGCGATTGGGCTGGTCGAACAGCCAATCCGCATCGGCGTCGGTCATCAACAGCCGAAAATCGTGCAGCCCGGCCCCATCGGCGAGACCGTCGTCGAAACGAAGCAGTGCGCGCGACGCCGGCCCTGCCGCAGGGCCGAACGACGTCGCCCCCAAGGTGTCCTCGGCCTCGACGTAGAACTGCACCAACGTTCCGCCGGGCTGCGCGGCCAGCTCGCCGGTCCACAACCCATCGAAATCAATCATGTCCACAGCATCGAAGGGTGCGCCGTCCACGGCCCAGTGCAACTGGACGCGCTGCACCCCATCGGGGTCATCGACCCGCACCGAAATCGCGACCGGGAGGCCGGGAGCCGGTGACGCTTGGTCCGTACGGAGGTCCGTCAACGTGGGTCCGAGGTTCGCGACAGCCTGAGAATTCGCCGCACCAGGCGTGCCCGTCACCGCCGCCTGGGGAATGTGGGATGTGGCGGCCAGCCGCTGAAAATACAAGCGCGTGTGAAGTTGGTTGCTGCCCGACACGTGGCGCGCGCGAAAGGTGATGCTGTACTCCGTCGTCACGACAGGACGCAGGAGCGTGGTCTCGACGTGGTTGTGCATGTGCTCGGCCGGGCCCGTCGCCACGAGCGACAGCACTGTGTTCGACGGGTCCTCCGGGTCCGGAACCAGTAGACTGTGCCGATGCGTCCCCAACGCGCGCCAGCCGTCGAGCGCCTCGAAGTCGCCTCCCTCGATGACCTCCACCGGGTTGATGTCGGGATTAGAAATGACGCTGACATCGTCAATGAGAACCTCGCCGGCGTCGAGCAGGCCCATCACGAATTCGTGCCAGACGCCGTCGGGCCCCACTGCGCTCGGTTCCGCCACGCCGCGGATTTCAAAGCTCGCCCATCCCACGCGGTCAGATTCGTCGCTGGCCGCCCAGGCCTGCGGCGCCGCATTGTCGGCCCAGGGATCGGACAATTCCAGGCTTCTGCCACCCCCATCCGCCGCCACAGGCCACGGGTCACCGTCGTAGTACCGCACCTCGTCCGCAGGATTGCCGCGATTGTCCAGCAGCAGAATCCGGTCGCTGCTTTGGCTCAACCTGCCATCGAAGTCGCCAACCACGGCCAGGTCGGGATGCGCGGCCCCGATGGCCGCGGCGTCCCCAGCCACCACCAGGTAGCCGCCAGGCGCAATCTCGGTGCCTGCAGGAATCGCGTAGGCCACCGCGTCAGCCAACATCCACCCGCTGAGGTCGACGGGCTGCACGCCGCGGTTGTACAACTCAATCCACTGCTCCGGACGGTCCACCGGGCCTGCGTCCGTCCCGAGCGGGCCGCGATGGTACACAATTTCGTGAATGACGATGTCGTCATTCACCACAATCGCGTTCGGCGCTCCTGGTGTGGCCTCCTCGGCGACGCGAAGCGCGCCATCGTCATTGCGCGCGCGGACCACCATTCCGACGCGAACGGCGTCCAATACAGCGTTCTCCCCGTCGCCAAGCAGGAACCAGACGCCGCCCGCCCCCACGTCGGGCGTCGACACAACTCGCCGCGCCCCAGGCTCGAGAACACCGCCACCGACGTCAACCACGACGCCGTCCGACGAGCGTAGGAGGACGCCGTCGAGGTCCTTGGCGACCTGCGCTGGGTTGAGCAATTCCACAAACGGGTCCGAGGACGCGCCGGACGACACTTCGTCAATGCGTACCGAAGCCACGGCCTCCGCGGGGTGGATGCGCGCCGTCAGCGAACAGGCGAACCACAGGTCTGGGTCGGCAGGTTCGGCCTGGTGCACCTCCACCGCAAAGACGTGGGCTCCCGGCATGAGGGCGGCGGCGGAAAGGGCCAAAGTGACGGGCGCAACCTGCACAACCTCCCCGGCAGCAAGCGAGGCGGACCCCACCGGCCCTCCCGGCATGTTCAGTCGACCCACTTCGGAGCCATCGAGGTACAGCACCGCCCCGTCGTCGATTTCGCATGTCGCCCACAATTCGGTCGTCAGCGCGTCGGCATCCAGTTCGAATTCGGTTCGAAAGTACGTTGTCGCCCCATCTCCCGACAACTCTGTGGTGCCCGCGGCGCCAAGTAAGGGACCGACCGTCCGAAATAACGCGTATGTATTTCGATCGTTCGTGACCGAATTTTCCGCGAACGTGTCGGGCCAAATATAGCGTGTCGACGAGTCGAAATCGTCGCCCAGGGTCGATCCCCAGGGCGATGCAAACGGGTCGGCCTCGACCAGAGGCGGGGCGAAGGTGCCGCCAGCAATCACGCTGACGAGCTCGGAAATGTCGGGCGGCGGATCTGGCGGGGTCACACCTGGACAACCTTCGTCGGGACCGAGAACCCACTCGACGTCGGTCGCCGTCGTCGAAACCAACATACCGTCGACCTCGACCTCAGCGATCAGCATCTGGGGCCCGCCGTTGTCCAATGGCGCTTCCCAGGCAGCAAGCCAAAGGTGGTCGCGGACGGAGACATCCACGGAGAATGTCTCCACCGTGGTCCAGGAGCCGTCCACGTCGGCGGCGATGAGACGCAACTCCGTGCCATCGGCCTCTCCGAGGTACACGGCGTAGTAATTGTCGGCGGCGACGCGAATCGTGGCCGGGCTCTCGACGAGCACCTCACCCAAAAAAAAGGGCGCCTCGGCTTCGGACCAGTCCCCGTCGTCGTACCCTTGCACGGCCCAACTGGAATCCGGCGCGAATCCGGCGTCGTAGTATCGCCACATCTCGTCGAGGGCGACGAGCGCAACGTCGAAGGGGTCGGCGACGCCTGCTTTGGGGTTGGCGGCGCCAGGCGAACCGCCAATGGCCAGGCTGGTCACCCAATGTTCCGCACGGTCCGACGGCAAAGTCGGAGACGATTTTGCGAGGGAAAGCCCAGAGCCGTCCGCCGCGACCGGCCAAGGGTCGTCCTCGCCCCAGGCGACGGAGTCCATCCTGCGGCCGCCGTTGCTCACGAGGTCGATTCGTTCGCCTGCGTCGGACAGGTTGCCGTCGTAGGGGCCAAGGGCGCCGCCACCGATTTGGGCGGGGTCGGCGGCGACGACGAGGTAGCCGCCCGCCGCCACCACCGTTCCCTCGGGCAGGGTGTAGGAGATGCCACCGGTCAAGCTCCAACCGGACACGTCGAGGTCGTACACGAACGGATTGTGGATTTCCACCCATTCGAAACTTGGACCGTCTGGGTGGTGGTAGAGGATCTCGGTGAAGGTCGCGGAGCCCAGCGAGCGCACCTCGTCGCGCAGCCACGGCGCAATTCCCGACACGGTCTCGACCGTGACGTTGGGAACGGTTCCAGGCAGGGTGCCAGGGGGGGTCCCTGGTCCGCCACTTGCAGGGCCGACAGCAGGTGCCTGAGGATCGGGGGCACAGGCCGCCCAACCCATCGCAGCCAGCAAACTCGCGGGTCTTGGCATCGCGCCTCCTGCGCCCAGACCTATCCTGGGCGCAGCGGGGACGGCGGGGTCCTTGGGCCAACGGCATAACGCCCCATAGATTATACTGAGGCGAACCCCGGAGCTGTGGATGTGGTTGACTCGCCGAACCGTGGCGCGCGCGCTCGGCGCAGGCCTCATCCTGCCCGCTGCGGCTTGCGCCTCTCACAAGCTCACAGGGTTTCGCGTCATCGTGGTCGGCGCCGGTGCCGCCGGGCTCGCTGCCGCGCAGGCCCTGCTCGACGCGGGGGCCGACGTCGCGTTGCTCGAGGCCAGCGACCGCCTTGGCGGTCGCGTGCGGACCCTCCATGACTTCGCCGATTTCCCCATTGAGCTAGGCGCGGAGGAGATCCACGGCCGAAACTCCACGTGGTATGAGCTGGCGCGCGACGCCGGCGCGGAGTTCACGGCCCCGAAAACGACGGATCACTACTTTGTAGACGGTCGGCTCCAGGACGAAGCTGCTGTGTGGGACGCCGACTTCGACGCCGCCGAGGCCTTCGTCGATGATCTCTGGAAGTGGGATGGCGGCGAAACGGCGATGGACGTCGTCCTCGCCGCCTCGGAGGTGCCGGAACGCACATGGCGCACCCTCGATGCGTGGCTCGGCAACGAGTACGGCACGTCAACCGACCAACTCGGTGCGGCGAGCCTTGCCGCATCCGAAAACGCCTGGTCGTCGGGCAACGAGAACTTCACGCTCTCGAGCAGCTATGAGGATGCCCTCCTCACTACGTTCGCAGGCGCAGCGGCGATCGCGCGAACGGGCACCGTCGTCGTCGGCATCGAGTGGGACGCGAACGGCGTTCGGGTTCAGACCGCCGAGGGCACCGAAGAACGCGGCGATGCCGTGGTCATCACGGTGCCGCTCACGGTGCTCAAACGTGGCGACATCGCGATGGAACTGCCCTCTGATCGCCTCGACGCCATCCAGACGATCGGAATGGGCCCTGGGATGAAAGTCCTCCTGAAATTCAAGAACGAGTTCTTCGGCGCGGGCGTGGGCTCGATTTACGGAGGGCCAAAAGTGGCGGAGTATTGGGCCACGGCGGAGGGTCGCGGGATCACACCGGTGCTCACTGCGTTCGTAATGGGTCACGACGCAGTGGCCCTCCGCGCGTCCAGTGATCTCGTCGGCGACATCTTGGCGGACCTCGATCTCCTATACGCCGGTGGAGCGAGCGCGGCGTTCGACGACGCCGTCATTGTCGACTGGACCGAGGAGCCATTCATCGGTGGCGCGTACAGCTTCCCGTCGCCCGGCTCCGCCGCCGCACGCGAGCTGCTTGCCGCACCGCTCGACGGGCGGGTGTTCTTCGCGGGGGAGGCCACCCACACGGCCGGCCACTTCGCCACCGTCCACGGTGCCATCGAAACAGGGCTGCGCGCGGTCGACGAAATCGTCGACATCCTGGCGGGCTAGCAAACCGATATCCGCTATTCCGCCACCGAAACCCAGGCGCGGTAGGACCACACGTCCTTGGGCAGCGTCAACCCGGACAGAACGGTTCCGTCGTCGGCCACGCGCGTCATCGCGGGGCCGCCGGATTCGAGGTAGCGTGTCCCCCACCCGATCGCCGTGGAGCCGTCGGCCAGGCGCTGAACTGAGCCCCCGGCCAGCGTGAACACGCCGTCCTCCAAGTCATGGGACCAGACCGGGGTCGCCGTCCCCGCCACCAAATCGAGCGCATATTCCACTGCCCGCGTGCCACCGGTCGCGAAGAACGAGATGTCCTGGTTGCTGAGATCGCCGACGGCTTCGCGGCCAAATGCGTTGTCGAAGAGGAGGAGCCGATCGGGGGCGACCATCCGCGGACTATGTTGACCGGCAAAGCCGATCCACCCGCTGTCCCGGTCATCATCGACAAAGTCGAGCGTGGCGTCAGGCCCGCCGACGCGCCAAAGAACATCGCCGGCCTGGTAGGCGACGCCGTTCAACGTGCCGTCGTTCCGCGCCACCTTGATCACTTGATCAAAAAGGCGGAGGCTGATGACCCAGTTCCCGTCGTAAGGGTCGACGTCGACGCCGTTGAGGTGCGCATAGTCCAATTCACCGGACCCTTCGTCCTCGACCCACAGGCCGATTTCTTCCGGCACAAAGATGGACTCGGTGGACCAGCGGAAGGCGATGGACCCGTCGGAACCCACCTCCTGAACCTCGAAATGGCGCACCTTCGATCCGATATCGCCTCCGAAATCGCGCAGGTCCGCGACCTCCGCCCACGTCGCAATCAGAATGGCGTGGTCGCCGAAATCGATCAATTCGTGTACATCCAAACTGGTCCCACGACCGTCCGACGTCATGCTGGAAAACCAGGGCGTCAAAATGTCTCCCGTCGCGGGGTCCAAGACGACGCCTGAATAGGGCTCGACAAGGTGCTCCTCAATCCACGTGCGCCGACCGGCCGGCCCCAACCGCACATCCCATACGGCTTCAACCACGGGGTGGTACCAAACGAAGGTCCCGTGGGAGTCGGCAGCAAACGGATAGGGCGTGGCCGCCGGCCCTTGTAGGCCGAAATACACAACTTCCTCGCCACCGGACGCCGCCAGCGTACCCAGTTGGGGAAAATCGGGCGGAACCGCCAACAGCTGGTACTGAGCGCTTTGTTCGCCCAGCGTGACGTCGACGACGACGAGCGGGGTCAGGAGCAGATCCACATCGGGGCCCGTGCCCATCACGTCTCCGTCCAGCGTGGCGTGGGAAATGGAGACTACGGCTTCGGCAGGCGTCGGAATCGCCTCGAGGTGCACGCGCCCATTCACGATAGCGCTGTTGTAACGGTACAATAGTAGATCGAACGCGGGCGCGAGGACGACGCCTTCCGCGGACAGCGAGGTGAGCCCTACAACCGGGAGCCCCGTAGTCCCACCCCCTGGCGTCGACGTGGGTGGCGACGTCGGTGTCGGAGCGTCGGTCGGTTCAACGTTCGGTGGGGGCGTCGTGTCCTGGACGGAGGTGCCTCCGGGACCACAGGCGAGCGCAAACTGCAAGAGCATGTCTGACTGTAGCGCAGGGACCGCCAGGCCGGAGCGGCCAGTTGTAAGGAGATCACGCGGACAGCGGCACCGGCCTCGCGAACCCGAAGGGGACTGGAGGGTGCGGCCAATCGACCTGGCTCAGACAACCTACACTTCGTAGGCGTGTCCCTCTCGGGCGGCCTCCGCGTCCCAGCCCAACTCGTCTCGAAGGTGCCGGCGCAGGGTGTCGGCGGCCACCGGCTCGCCGTGGTTGATGAGCACTTGCGAGGGGGCGGGCGACCCGCGCGCCCAATCGATCAGCTCCCGCCAATCCGCATGGCCAGACAATGACCCGATTCGATGGACTTCGGCCTCAATCGAAATGTCGCGTCCATGGACGCGCAGCACCTTGTCACTGGCCGCCAGCGTAGCTCCCCGCGTACCGGCAGCTTGGAATCCGGCGAGAAGAATGCCGTTGATAGGATCCCCGCCAAACGCGTCGAGATGTGACCTGCTCCCGGAATTTCGGTCCACTTGAAGCGTTGGATCGGCCTCGTCGTCGCAGAGACGGAGAGGGACGATGCGGAAGAGCAGGTTCAGTGACGAGCAGATGGTGCGGATCCTCCCCGAGGCGGACGCGACGTCCGT